>WNFT01002453.1_pt1 | contig 28542 bp, 25 predicted proteins | sample 5400191 | NCBI WGS metagenome assembly WNFT01 (sample SAMN13153359, study PRJNA577476) | soil metagenome | isolation source: 80 cm saprolite under Madrone tree | place: USA:California | collected 2016-06-14 | reverse complement strand
CGCGTCTTCGATCTGCGCGCCGACCCCGGACCGATCCAGGAGCACCTTGGACGGGACGCCGTTCTGAAGCCGTTCCTCAGGGCTGGACTGCGCATCCCGGGTGCGTGGGATCCGTTCGAGATGGCGGTGCGGGCGATCCTCGGCCAGCAGATCTCGGTGCCGCGCGCGCGGGCGATGGCGATCGCGTTGATCGAACAGTTCGCGGGCTTCCCGACTCCAGCCCGGCTCGCCGAGGCGGATCTGCGTGGCATGCCGGCGGTGCGGGCCAACGCCATCGTCCAGCTTGCCCGGAGCGTCCGCGACGGGCACGTGCGGCTCGATGGATCGCAGGACCTCGACGCGATCACGGCGGCGCTCTGCAAAGTCCCCGGCATCGGCGACTGGACCGCGCAGCTCGTGGCGCTCCGCGCCCTCGGTGAGCCCGACGCATTTCCCGCGTCCGATCTCGGCCTTTGCCGTGCCCTCGGGCTGACGCCGGCCGCTCTGCTCGAGCGCGCGGAGAACTGGCGGCCGTGGCGGGCCTACGCTGCCGCCGCCATCTGGCTTGTCTGAAGGAGTGAACATGCTTTGCGTAGATACCGTCGAGACCCCGATCGGCCCCATCCACCTCGCCCTTCGTGGCGGTGCCCTCCACGCCTTGCGCTTCGACGAGCCGTTCGAAGGAACGCGGGCACCGGCGCCGGCCAGCGACCAGGTGCGGGCGTACTTCGCCGGCGATGTCCACGCGCTCGACGAGGTCGCGGTGGATCCGGACGGCACGCCATTCCAGCAGCGTGTCTGGGCCGCCTTGCGCGCGATTCCGCCGGGCGAGACCCGCACGTACGGCGAGCTGGCCCGCCAGCTCGGCACGCATCCACGTGCCGTCGGCGCGGCAAATGGCAGAAATCCGGTGTGCCTCGCCATCCCCTGCCACCGGGTGATCGCGTCTGACGGCAAGCTCTGCGGTTACGCCTGGGGCGAGGAGCGGAAGCGCTGGCTCCTGCAACACGAGCGGCGCTAGTCGCGGCCGCCGAAGGCGGCTTAGTCAAGATGGAACGACCGGCCCCGATTCGCTCGGCGTAGGTTACGCCACGGATCGGGAAGACCTGTAGCGCAGAGCTACAAGCGAAAGGAGCCGGTCGTGAGGAAGAATATCCGATTCGTTGGTCTGGATGTGCACGCGGAAACCATCGCAGTCGCGGTGGCCGAGGCGAAGGGCGAGGTGTGCTCGTTGGGAATCATTCCCAACCGCCCAGAGGCAGTGAGAAAGATGATCAGGAAGCTTGGGCCACCGGCCTCTCTGCGGGTCTGCTACGAGGCGGGACCCTGCGGCTACGTGCTGTACTGGCAGCTGACCGGGCTGGGAGTGCACTGCGAGGTGATCGCGCCGACGCTGGTCCCGGTCAGGGCTGGCGACCGCATCAAGACCGACCGGCGTGACGCGCTGAAGTTGGCGCGCAGCTACCGCAGTGGAGACCTGACCGCGGTCTGGGTCCCGGACGAGGCGCATGAAGCTCTGCGCGACCTGGTCCGGGCGCGCGAGGCAGCCAAGAAGGACCAGCTGCGCGCCCGCCACCGGCTGCACAAGTTCCTGCTCCGTCATGGCTTGCGGCCGGGGGAGAAAATCAAGGCTTGGACCGGGAAACACCTCTCTTGGGCCAAGACCCTTCGGCTCGAGCTCCCGGCCCTGGAGGCGACGCTGCTCGACTACCTCACCGAGGTCGAGCACGCTTGCGAGCGCATCGCTCGGCTGGAGCGGGCCATCGACCAAGCCATCGAAGCGGCGCCGGCGGCAATCCGCGCCGTCATCGACGGACTACAAGCTTTGCGCGGAATCGCTCGCATTTCCGCCGCGACCATCGTCGCCGAGCTCGGTCAGCTGACCCGCTTCAGCAGACCGAAACAGCTGATGGGCTACGTGGGGGCGGTCCCGCGCGAGCACTCGAGCGGCGAGCACGTGCGCCGGGGCGCCATCACCAAGACCGGCAACGCCCACCTGCGTCGCATCCTGGTCGAGGCAGCTTGGTCCTACCGTCACCGGCCCAACGTAGGCAGCCAACTACGGCGGCGTCAGCGGCGGGCCAGCGAGCAGGTGAAGGAGATCGCCTGGAAGGCGCAGCAGCGACTCCACTACCGCTACGTGCGGCTGATGGGCCGTAGCAAGCTCAAGCAGCAGGTGGTGACCGCCGTCGCACGCGAGCTCGCAGGCTTTGTCTGGGCCATCGGCGTCGAGGTCGAGAAGCACCTCGCCTCGCGCCCCGTGCGCGCAGCGTAAAGGAGAACGAGGTGGAGCAGAGCAGCCAGCGGCCACGCGTCCCGCGGAAAGGAGGATCCTCGGAGTCGCTATGCGACAAGGCCTGGGCCTGGACTCGCGCGCTTAGTCCGAGGCAGCTCCCGACGGATCACGACCATGACGGCGAGCCTCGTGCTCGATCCGCGAATATCAGAGTGATCAACCGTCGTGCTTGCCGCCTGGCCGCTGGCTGCTCTGCTCCACCCAGAAAAAAAACGCAGGAGCCCTATTGAAGGGGTCGTTCCATATCAGCGACTACTGCTCTTGGACTGTACCGGTCAGGAGACGTGTTCTAGCTACATCGAGGGTGGGCCAGCGCGGCGCATCCCGCGGGCGATCAGGCCGTCGACGCCGAGCGCGGTTCCGGCGCGGCCGAAGAACAAGACCGGGTAGATCATGAGGTAGGCGAGCCCGCTCTGCCCGCGCAGGTAGCTGAGCGCGAAGATCTGCCCGCTCGCGAGCTGGAAATTGAGGACCATCACGAAGGCGAGCAGCGCCGCGATCGGCGTGAGCAGACCGAGGATCAAGAGCGCTCCCAGCCCGAGCTCGCCGACCACGACCACGCGCGAGAAGGCGGCCGGATAGTGGGAGACGAACGCGAGGTACCTGGCCACCGCGTCGTTGGCGGGATGCGCCGACCACTCGGCGAACTTCTGCTGCAGCGGCGGCTGCGCGAACCAGGAGAGCTTCTGCAGTCCAGAGGTGAAGAGCGAAACGCCGGCCGCGATACGCAGGACCGCGAGGAAGAGCGTGAAGCCGGGCGTGAGCATGGCGCCCCTCTATAGCTGTGGCCAGGGGGCTTTTCCACAACTCCTTTGTCTGGTACACGCGCGCGCGGACTGCGAGGAATGTGGATGCTCAAGGGAGCGATCGTCGGCTTCGGCTTCATCGCCGGCAAGGGACACCACCCGGCGTATCTGCAGCGCGAGGACGTCGAGATCGTCGCCGTCGCGGACATCACCGCGGCTCGGCTGGAAGCGGCGCGCGTCGCGGCTCCGAAGGCCCGCCTGTACGCGGATTTTCGCGACCTGCTCGCGCGCGAGACCCGGCTCGACTTCATCGACGTCTCCACGCCGCCGCATGCGCACGCGGAGATCGCGCTCGCCGCGCTGGAGCGCGGCATCCATGTGCTCTGCGAGAAGCCCCTCACCACCAGCATGGCCGAGGCCCGGGCGCTGGTCGACGCCGCGCGCGCGCATCGCCGGGTGGTTTTCCCGGCGCACAACTACAAGCACGCGCCGGTGGTGAAGTTCGCCGACCAGATCATCCAGTCCGGCCGCATCGGCGCCATCCGCGCCGTCACGCTGAACACCTTCCGGACAACGCACGCCAAGGGCGTGCCGGAGTGGAAGACGGACTGGCGCCGCGACCGCAAGCTGTCCGGCGGCGGCATCGCCATGGACCACGGGTCGCACAGCTTCTACCTGACCTTCGCCTGGCTCGGCTCGCTGCCGACCCACGTCACCGCCAAGACTCTGACCCTCGAGCGCCAGTGGGACACCGAGGACAACCTGAACGCCGTCCTCACCTTCCCGAACGGCTTCGCGCACACCTTCCTCACCTGGACGGCCGGGATGCGCAAGGTGGTGTACTCGCTGCAGGGCGAAGACGGCGCCCTGGTGATCGACGACGACGATTGGGAGCTGACCACCGGCACAGCGAGCGGCAACACCGCCGTGGAAAAGGGCGTGATCGAGAGCGACTGGATGGACGCCTCGCACAGCAAGTGGCACAACTCGATGTTCGATCAATTCAAGACGGCGATGCGCTCCGGCGACTTCGTCAATCGCGAGTTGCGCGAGGCGGTCGCCTGCGTCCAGATCATCGAGACCTGCTACCGTTCGAGCGCGGAGGGCAGCCGCGAGCTGCCGCTCGCCGTCGACGTGACCGCGCTATGAGCGGGAAGGGCCTGGTGGTGGTCACCGGCGCAAGCTCCGGATTCGGGGCCGCCACCGCCCTCCGCTTCGCCGCGCTCGGCCATGCGCTCTACCTCGGCGCGCGCAGGCTGGAGCGGCTGCGCGAGGTGGCACGGCAATGCCGCAGCGCGGGGGCGCCCGAGGTCGAGGCGCGCGCCCTCGACGTCCGCTCGAAAGAGAGCATCGACGCCTTCTGCGCCGGCGCAGGGACACCCGCGGTCCTGCTCAACAACGCGGGCCTGGCGCTAGGGCGAGACACCGTCGAGAAGATCACGGAGGAGGATCTTCTCGGGATGGTGGAGACCAACGTGATCGGGCTGGTGCGGGTCACGCGGGGGTTCCTGCCCCGGATGATCGAGGCCAGGCGCGGCCACATCGTCAACCTCGGATCGTACGCCGCGCGCGGGGTCTACGAAGGCGGCGCCGTCTACGCCGCCACCAAGCACTCGGTGCGGGTGATCTCGGAGACGCTGCGGCTCGAGCTGAGCGGGACCAACATCCGCGTCACCGAGATCGATCCGGGACTGGCGGAGACCGAGTTTTCCCTCGTACGGCTCGGGGACGAGGAGAAGGCGAAAGAGGTCTACCGGGGCATGCAGCCGCTGACCGCCGACGACGTCGCGGACGCGATCGTGTGGGCGGTGACGCGCCCGCCGCACGTGAACATCTCGGAGCTGGTGATGACCCCGACCGCGCAGGCCTCGCTGACCAAGGTGCATCGGGAGCGCTGATCCTCCCTCAGGGCTTCGTCGCGCCGCCAGGCTTCGGACCCGCGCCGCCGCCCGGACCGCGGCCCCCGCCCGGCCGTCCGCCGCCCCCCGGCCGCCCGCCTCGGCCACCGGGTCCGCCCCGCCCGCCGCCCGGTCCTCCCCGACCGCCAGGCCCGCGTCCGCGCGCGCCACCGCCCGGCCCACGCTCGTTGCGCCGGTCCTGCATGACCGACTCCATCGAGAAGGTGCCTTCGAGCGACCCTTCCGCGCCTTTCTTGCCGCCGCCCGAGGGACGCCGCGGTCCGCGGCGCCCGCCGCGCTCGTCGCGCTCGAAGCTCTGCTTCATCGACTGGGGCATCAGATCGACGACGTACTGGTGCTCGCCGATCCTCTTCGCACCCTGGACCTGCTCCTCCGCCCCGAAGACGCGCACCAGGCGGACGCGCTCGGTCTGCCGTCCCGCCGCCTTGACGGCTTCGCGCAAGCGATCGAGGCGCTCGCCGGAAGTACCGGTCGCCTCGGAGACCGCCTTGTCGAGAAGCTCCTTGACTGCGGTGGTCTCGGCTTCGAGCTCCGCTTTCGGTTGCCCTTCCTCGTCGGCGTTGACCTCGGAAGGCTTGGCGCCGCCGGGCGTCGCCCTCAGATCGGGCTCTCCCTGTCCGGACAAATCCTGGTCCGCGGCCGCCTCTTCCCTCGCTTCCTCGGCCGCTGCTCCCGGCTGCATCACGTCCTCGGCCGTCCCGGCTTCGCCGGGCTTCTCGATGTGGGGCTCGGAGGTGGTGCCGATCACCGCGTCACTCTGTCCGGCGGCCTGCTCCGCGAGCCCGAGGGCGGCGGCGCCGGTCGCGCTCTCCGCGCCCGCGTCCGTGAGCACCGCCGAGGCATTCTCGTTGGGCTTCGCGGTGACGCCCCCGGAAACCGCGGCGGGAGGAGCGATGCGCGTCAGCTCCGGCGGAAGACTTTGGCGGGCTCCCACCTCCGCCTTGGCAGCCATGCGGATGATCGTCCCGCTGAACTCGGTGAGCGTCTTCATGTGAACACCCGGTAGATGCGGAAGGGGCGCCTTCGTACCACAACTTGCACACAAGTGAAGGACCGGGTCCGCCGCTGTGCGGCGCGGGCGAAATCGATCCAGCATCCGCCCTCTTGGGCCTGTGTGAAACCGATCCACAAGCTGTGGGTAACACACTAACCCTTGCGCATTGTGCGACGCGTCACCACAATCCCTAGTGGGTTTCATTTGACAACGCGGTCCGGGATGCCGCACAGTGCCCACACTTCCGCAGCGCCAGCGCGATGCGGACTGGAGGGGAAACATCCGATGGCGAAAACCGGCAAGAACGATCCCGCAGTCTTGTCCGCCCTGCCTGCAGGCGCGCCCGTCACCGCTCCCCGCTCGGAGGGCCCGAGGCCTTCCCGAAAAGCGAAAGGGCTGTCGCTGACGCGACGCGTTACGCCCGAGTCGGTGACCGCCGCCGAAGTGCATCTCCGGGGCGGACGGCGAGGTCGTCTTCAAGATGGACGACGCGGAAGTTCCGGCCGGCTGGTCCCAGCTCGCCACGGACGTGGCGGTGTCGAAGTACTTCCGCAAGGCGGGCGTTCCGACCGGGAGCGGCGCGGAGGAGTCGGTGCGCCAGCTCGTCCGCCGCGTCGCGCATACGCTGCGCACCGCCGGCGAGAAGATGGGCGGCTACTTCGCGACCGCCGCGGACGCCGACACGTTCGAGGCCGAGCTGAGCTACATGCTGGTCCACCAGATCGGGGCCTTCAACAGCCCGGTCTGGTTCAACTGCGGTCTCTGGCACGAATACAAGATCAAGGGGAGCGGCGGGAACTACGCGGTCGATCTCGCCACCGGCAAGGCCTACGCGACCGAGGACGCATACACGAGCCCGCAGGTATCGGCCTGCTTCATCCAGAGCTGCAGCGACGACCTCGACTCGATCTTCAACCTGGTCCACGACGAGGCCCGGGTCTTCAAGTACGGTTCCGGCAGCGGAACGAACTTCTCGAGGCTCCGCGGGAAGATGGAGCGGCTCTCGGGCGGAGGCACCAGCTCCGGGCTGATGAGCTTCCTCGAGGTGCTCGACAAGGCGGCCGGGGCCACCAAGTCGGGCGGCATCACGCGCCGGGCGGCGAAGATGGTGGTGCTCGACGTCGACCACCCGGAGATCCGCGAGTTCATCCAATGGAAGGCGCGCGAGGAGAAGAAGGTCGCGGCGCTGATCGCCGCAGGCTACGCGGCGGACTTCAACGGCGACGCGTACCGCACGGTCTCGGGACAGAACGCGAACAACTCGGTCCGGATCACTGACCGGTTCATCGAAGCGGTGAGCAAGGACGCGGTCTGGGAGACCACCACCCGCACCACGGACGAGGTGGTCGAACGCCTCTCCGCGCGCGAGCTCTGGAGCGAGATGGCGGAGGCGGCCTGGAAGTGCGCCGACCCCGGGCTCCAGTTCGACGACACGATCAACAAGTGGCACACCTGCAAGGCGACGGACCGGATCTACGCGTCCAATCCCTGCAGCGAGTTCGTCTTCCTCGACGATACGGCCTGCAACCTCGCCAGCCTGAACCTGCTCAAGTTTCTCGACGAAAAGACAGGCACCTTCGACGTCGAAGGCTACAAGCACGCCTGCCGAATCTTCTTCCTCGCGCAGGAGATCGCCGTCGACCTGGCGAGCTACCCGACGAAGCGCATCGCCGAGCGCAGCCACCAGTTCCGACCGCTCGGGCTCGGCTACGCCAACCTGGGCACGCTCTTGATGGTCGAGGGGCTCCCGTACGATTCGGACGCCGGCCGCGCCATGGCGGCCTCGATCACCGCGATCATGACCGGCGAGGCGTATGCGCTTTCGGCGGAGATGGCGGCCACAAAGGGAGCGTTCCAGGGTTACGCGCTGAACCGCGAGAGCATGCTGGAGGTGATGCGCATGCATCGCGATTCGGTGAACAACATCGACCACGCGCTCGCGCCGCGCGAGCTGATCGCGGCCGGGCACGAGTGCTGGAACCGCGCCGTGCAGCTCGGCGAGCAGCACGGATATCGCAACGCCCAGGCCACGGTGCTCGCGCCCACCGGGACCATCGGGCTGCTCATGGATTGCGACACCACCGGCGTCGAGCCGGACTTCGCGCTGATCAAGTTCAAGAAGCTCGCCGGCGGCGGCAGCTTCAAGATCGTGAACCAGTCGGTGCCCCGAGCGCTGAAGAAGCTCGGGTACACTGCGGCGCAGGTCCAGGCGATCGTCGATTACGTCCGCGGCACGGCGACGCTGAAGAGCGTGCCCGAGTTCTCGCCGAAGGAGCTGGAGGCGCGCGGCCTGCAGCAGAACGAGATCGCCAAGGTGGAGAAATCCCTGGAATCGGTGTTCGATCTGCGCGCGGCGTTCGCAGGCCATGTGATCGGCGCGGCTGCCCTGCAGCGGCTCGGACTCGATGCCGGCGCCAAGGGCAAGCACGTGCTTGCGAAGCTCGGCTACACGGACGAGCAGATCGACGCCGCGACGCTCATCGTCTGCGGCCGGCAGACCGTCGAGGGTGCCCCGTTCCTGAGGCCCGAGGACCATCCGGTCTTCGATTGCGCAAACCGCTGCGGGCCGCTGGGCACGCGCTTCATCGAGCCGATGGGCCACGTCAGGATGATGGCGACAGTCCAGCCATTCCTTTCCGGCGCGATCAGCAAGACGATCAACTTGCCGCACGACGCGACGGTGGAGGACGTCGAGCGGATCCACTCCGAGTCATGGCGGCTCGGTCTCAAGGCCATCGCGCTCTACCGCGACGGGTCGAAGCTGTCCCAACCGCTCAGCGCGGGCGATCAAGCGCAGAAGATTGCGCTGCCGAAGGATGCCAAGCAGATGGCGGAGGCGCTGCGGAGCTTCATCCCCGACCTGACGGCGGAGCAGGCGCAGCGGATGGCCGAGGCGGCATTCCATGCGAAGGCGGCCGCGACGGCTGCCCCGGAGCAGCTGCCGGCGATGACGCGGCGCAAGCTTCCCGCCAAGCGCTATGGCATCACCCAGGAAGCGAAGGTGGGCGGCAACAAGGTCTTCCTGCGGACCGGTGAATACGGCGACGGAACGCTCGGCGAGATCTTCATCGACATGCACAAGGAGGGCGCGGCGCTCCGCAGCGTGATGAACTGCTTCGCGATGCTCGTGTCCATCGCGCTGCAATACGGGGTCCCGCTCGAGGTGCTGGTGGAACAGTTCGTGTTCACCCGATTCGAACCGCAGGGGCCCGTGCAGGGGCACGGCCGCGTGAAGTTTGCCACCTCGGTGATCGACTACGTGTTCCGCGCCCTCGGCGTCGAGTACCTCAGGCGCGACGATCTGGCGCACGTGACGCCGGAGGAGGCGGCCGAGACTCCGAAGAGCGCACAGACCGCCGATCCGGTCATGGCGCCTGCCGCGAGCCCGGCGGCAGCGGCGAAGGCAGCGCAGAAGTCGGGCCCGCCGGACGCGGCGCGCGCCGCAGCGCGTGCTCAGGATGAGCTGTTCGGCAAGCTCTCCGGGGACGCGCCGTTCTGCGATACCTGCGGACACATCACCGTCCGCAACGGCACCTGTTACAAATGCCTCAACTGCGGGAACTCGATGGGCTGCTCGTAGCGCCGTACCCCCCACGGCCACGAGCGCCGGGCGGCGGACCCCTCGCGGGTCCGCCGCTCTTTTTCTGCACCCCTTGCCTTCCGGCGGCAGCCGCCTGCTTCCTCGGCGGCAGCACGGCAGGGATGCGTCCGCTACGCTTCATGCGGAGGTTCACCAGAGGCGATGGACGGACGGGGCTGGAAACCGGAGTACGGCATCTCCGCGGAAGGGATCGACATCCTCGGCTACGTCGAGGCGCTGCCGTGCGACGTGCGCGCCGAACTGGCTCGGGCCGTTGCCACCCTCTGCCGCCGCGAAGGTTACCTTTCGCTGCACGACGACGTGCGCGAGTGCATCGGCCGCTCCCAGCAGGCAGCGGATGGGGAGCTCGCCAAGGTGATCCCGCTGTTCAGGCGGTCCCAGCGCGGCTGATCGCCGGCGCGAGATCGAATGCCGCGCTGCGCGCTTCCACCGGCAGCCGGGCGACGAATGACGTCGCCCATCCGGTCTCCTCGCGCAGCGCCACGGATCCGTCGTGCGCGACGGCGACCAGCCGGCACAGATAGAGACCGAGGCCGAGATTGTGCCTCTGGCGCGAGCCGCGCCGGACGACCCCCTTCTGGAACAGCCGGGCGCGCGCTTCGACCGGCACCGGCTCGCCCGTGTTGCGGACCGCAAGCAAGAGCTCCGCTCCTTCCTGCGCAGCGGCTACCTCGATGCGGCCTCCGGGACGCACGAAATCGAGCGCGTTGAGCACCAGGTTGTCGAAGAAGCGGTGGATCATCTCCCGGTGGAGCATCGCGCACAGCCCCGGCTCGACATTGGTGGTGATCTGCGCGCCGGCCTGGCGCGCGCTGGCGGCGTAGGCGTTCGCCAGCGAGACCAGCAAGGCAGAGAGATCGACCGTCTCCGGCGCAGAGTTGAGCACGCCCCGCTCCAGCCGCGCGATCGCGAGCAGATCACCCACCATCGCCTGCAGCCTGCGACCCTGTTGCTCGATCATCTTCACGTCGTTCTGCAGCGATCCCTTGAGCTCGCTCGCCACCACCTCTGCCAGCCCGATCAACCCGGTGAGCGGACCCTTCATGTCGTGCACCAAGAGGTGCGTCAGCGTCTCCGCCTCGCCCTGGGCGCGGCGCAGCTCTTCGTGGCTGACCTCGTTCACCACCAGCCGCACGACCAGCCGATCGAGCTCGCGCACCACGGCGGCGGAGACCATCGCCACCAGCGCGAGAACCACGCCGCTCATGGCGACGCTCGCCCAGGCGACGCCCGCGCGCATCTGCAGCGCCGCGAGCAGCGCGAAGGCCAAGGCCGCCGTGGCGCAGATCAGCGGCGGCCGCAGCGAGAGCGCCGAGAGCGCGACGAGCAGCGCAAACGCCCCGAGCGTCCATCCGGCATTGAAGATCTGGCTGTCGGCCCGCGGGCCGAGGCTCCAGAGCAGCAGGAACATGAAGGCGACGTCGAACATGGGCGACGCCAGCGTCAGCTGCTCGCGCCAGCCGCCGCCGTGCCGCCAGCGCAAGAGCAGATACCCGCTCAGCGCGTAGGCGAGAAGAGGCCCCAGCTCTGCCCGCGACTCGGCGTCGCCCGCGGCGGTGAAAGCGATCGCCACCAGGCAGAACGCCGCAAGCGCGATAGCGCGGATCTTCGCCAGCGACTCCATCGCTCGGGCGCGCAGCGCCGAAAACGCGCGCGTGCTCGACTCGGTGAGGAGTCGGCCGCGGCTAGCGTCGTCGGTGAGCATGCGGCAGCACGATTCTCAGCGAAGCGGGGCTTTTGGCCAAACTTGCCGCCGACCGGTCGTTGCGATCCACGTGCCGGATGAACTTCCTCCACAGCCGGACCCGCGGACTTGGCCACGGCTTGTGGACAGCGGGGAAACCGCTTTGCGTTCCGGGCGGAAACCGGCCGGCACGGCTGTGGGAAACCTGTGCCTGTCCCGGCAAATTTTCCCTGTCTTGACGCGATGTTAGCAGCAGTGCTAGCACGCCTGCGCACCGAGGGATCGACGGCTCCCGCACGGCATTGTCGGATCCCTCGGGCAACGTGCTTTTTGGCAATGGCGAGGGGCGATCACTTCTTGACGGCAAGAGCGTACATCGAGGCCATCGCGCAAGCGCTTTCGAGCGTCCGTGGCCGGGGACTCCTGCTTTCGCCCGCCGACGCGCAGCTCGCACTCTCCTGGCACGCCGGTGAGGTGCCACTGGCTGCCGTGATCGGGGAGGTGCGAAAAGCCGCGCGCCTGCGCACCCGCAGCAGCGCGCGCGGCGCGGCGGAGATGATGCTATCGCTGCAGGCCCTCGCGCCCGCGCTCAATCGACTCTGCGCGCGCCGATCGCCGATGCCCGCCGAGCCGAAGGGACTCTGCGGGCAGCTCCGCGCCGCCACCCGCTGCCCGGGCCTGGCAGCGCGAACGGCGTGGGAATCGCTCGCCGACCGCGCCGAGCAGCTGCTCGCGGAGGACGGAGGCGATGGATACTGGACCGTGGCGGTGCGCGCGCTCAAAGCGGCGCTGCGCGAGCTGCCCCGCTCGGCCGCCCTCGAGGCCGGCTCGGCGCTTCGCTCGCGCATCGCTCCGCGTCCGCCGGGGATGACGCGGCGCCGCTACCAGCGCAGCCTGGCCGCCCAGCCTGTCTGCGCCCTGTGCGGCGGCGAAGGATTCACCTTCCAGCACCTCGAGGACAGGGGCGTCGCGGTGGCGTGCTCGTGCACGCGCAATTGCCCCTCCTGCCACGGGCAAGGGCGGCTCTACGCGCGCGACGAGCGCGGCTACGAAGTGCTGCGCGGTTGCGGCTGCGGCGCCGATCCTCGCCGGCTTTCCTTGCTCACGGGCCTGCGGCTTCCGACCAAGTTCCTCAACCGAACGTTGGCCGGTTATGCCGGTATCAGCCCCGATCAGAAGATCGCGCTCGCCCGTGCGCATCGCTTCGTGGACGAATTCGTGCCGGGAGCGTCAGGGCAGCGCGCGCTCCTCTTCTGCGGGCCCCCAGGAAGTGGAAAGACGCACCTGCTCGCGGCGATCCTGCGGGACCTGGCGACGAAAAAGGCAGTACGTGGCCGCTACGAGGAGTTCTTCCTGCTCCTCTCGGACATCCGCGATGGCTTCTCACGAGGGCTCTCTTCGCGTGAATGGCTCGAGCCGGTGCGCGAGGTGGACGTGCTCTCCATCGACGAGATCGGCAAGGGGGGGAAGAACCGCGAGTTCGAGCAGGGCGTCCTCGACGAGATCCTCAGCGTCCGCTACAACGCCGGCCGCCCCACCCTGCTCGCGACCAACTATCCGCGCCCGGACACCGACCACTGGCAGTTCAAGGCGGACGGACAGAGCGCCGAAAACCTCGAGCAGCGCGTGGGACCACGGATCTTCAGCAGGCTCCACGAATTGTGCGATCTCATCGATGTCAATGGACCTGACCAGCGGAAGGACCAGCATGACGCACGCTGCATCGCGGAGAGTCTTGCTCGTCGGACGCGACCTGCACGAGGCTGAGCGAGTGAGGCGGCTCCTCTCGGCGCAGGTCGGCATCGCGCACGCGCCCACGCAGGCGATGCGCGCGCTCAGCCGCGCCGACGTGGTGCTGCTCGAGGACCGGAACTGGCCTTCGGCGGAGGAGGAGGCGCTCTCGGAGCTGCGCGAGCTGTCTGCAGCGGGCCGGCTCGCCTTGATCCTCTCGCGCCGCCGCGGCGACGCGGGCGAGCTGACGGCAGTTCCGGTGGTCGAGCGGCCGTACCGGATCGAGGAGATCATCTCGGCGATGCGGCTCGCGCTCCTGCGGAGACTTTCGTGACGCGGTTTGGCCTGCGCCGGTGCGCCGAGAAGCTCTGCGGCGTCCTCCATCGCGCGCTGCAGGAGAACGGGATGGCGCGGCGCCTGCCGCGGCGCGTGACTCCGGAAGTGTGGGAGAGCGCCGTCGGAGCGCAGATCGCGGCGCGCGCGCAGCCCACCGTGCTCTCCGGCGGCACTCTCCATCTTCTCGTGCAGGATCACCGCTGGCGCGACCAGCTCGACGCCGCGCGCACGATCCTCATCGAGCGGTTGAACGGGAAGCTCGGCAAGGGCGCCGTGCGCGCGCTGCAGTTCGGGCTTGCGCATGAGGGCGCCCTCGACGAGCCGCGGCGGCGCGCGGGCTTTTTTCCGGAGCTCCCGCCGCCCCCAGCGGTGGAGCCGTCGGGCGTGCTCGGGTCGGCGCAGCTCGATCCCTCCCTTCGGGAGGGGCTGCTGAGAGCGGCGGAGGCGGCGCGGCGCAGGCGCCCGTGAAGAAGAAACGGCGCGCGCGCGAGCCCGCAGCGCTGCCGGCGCCGAGCCCTTCCGCCTGGAACGCTCTCGGGCCGTACGCGCGAGGCAGGCTGGAGGAGAAAGCGCGGGGCTTTCCCACCCTGTCGCTCGACGTGCCTTGGGACGTCTTCTCCTCGCAGGGGATCGACGAAGGCACCCTGCTCTTGCTGCAGCACCTTCCGGCGGAGGAGCCCCGCTCGGTGCTCGATCTGGGCTGCGGCTACGGCGCCCTCGGCCTGCCCATCGCCGCCCGCTGGCCCTCCTCGCGCTGCGTGCTGATCGATCGCGATCTGCTGGCGGTCGCTGCGGCTGCGCACAATGCCAGGATGCTCGGGCTGGGCAACGCCGAAGCGCGCCCCGGGCTCGGATATCGTGAAATGGCCGGCGAGCGCTTCGATTGGGTGGTGTGCAACGTTCCTGCCCGCATCGGCCCCCGCGCGATCCGCTACCTGCTCGAGGGCGGCCGCGCGCTCGGAGCCGAGGTGCGGGCGGTCGTGATCCGCGACCTGCGCGGGGTAGTGCGCGACCTCGATCTGCCGGGGCTCAGGCACCTAGCCCCGGGAGCGAGGCACGACGTCTTCGCGCTGCCCAGGGGACCGGCGGCGATCGACCTCGGGGACGAAGGGATCTACGCTCGCGACGAGACGGAGTTCGCCGGCTTGCGACTCTCCCGCCCGCACGATGCTTCCGAGGACCCGGAGCACTCCAGTCTCTTGTCGGCGCTGGCCGAATCGCTGCCGCGCACGGCGCCCGCTCGTGCGCTCGCATTCCGCGCGGGGTATGGAGCGCTCCCACTTCACCTCAAGTCTCGCTACCCCGCGTCGCGGGTGCTCGCGCAGGAGCGCGATCTGCTCGACGCCGCCTTCCTGCGCCGCAATGCGCGCAACCTCGGGCTGCCGATAGAGGTGCGTGAGACGCTGTTTCCGGCGGACGGCCTGGAGCCGGGCAGCTTCTCGCTGGTCGTCGGCGAGCTCTCCTCGCCGGCCGGGTCGCTCGTGGCGGCGAGGGAGTTGCAGGACTGCGCCGATCTGCTCGCGGCCGGCGGAGAGGCCCTGATCGTCGCGACGGAGAAACAGGAGCGCGACTGGTTTCCTGGAGCGGCTCCGAAAAAGGCTGCGCTGACGCTGCTCTTGCGTCGGCAGGGCGCCTCCGTTCTGCGGATTTCACGGCCGAGAGCCGCCTGAGCGGGGGAAGGGGCCCCCCCGGAGGAGGATTCGTCGCTTCCAGAGGGAGAAATCGCTGGACGGAGGCGATCCGGTTCTGTCAGAGTGCGCTCGTTTTTCGCGGGGAGACAGCTCCCCCAATGGGAGGAAAAACCGGATGGCCGCCAAGAAAGCCGCCTCGAAGAAGTCCGCCAAGAAGACCGCCCGCAAGCCGAACGCCGCGTTCATGAAGGCCATGCAGCCGAGCCCGGCGCTCGCGAAGATCGTGGGAGACAAGCCGCTGCCTCGGACCGAAGTGGTGAAGAAACTCTGGCAGTACGTGAAGAGGAACAACCTGCAGGACAAGAAGGAGAAGCGGAACATCAATGCGGACGAGCAGCTCCGCGAGGTGTTCGGGGGAAAGAGGACCGTCTCGATGTTCGAAATGACGAAGCTGGTGAACGACAACCTGTCGTAGCTCTTTTCACAGGGCGTTCACGCAAGGGCGCGGGTCCAAGGGGGGCCGGCGCCCTTTGCGTTTCGCCCAGCGACTCAAGTCTGCGGCAGAAGCCCGGGGCCGGCCTGCTCGAGCTCCAGATCCGGTTCCGTGGGAACCGGGCGCGCCGCGCTCTCCGGAATGATCCGGGCGATGCCGCGGCGGTTGAGGACGATCACGGCCTCGCGCCTTTCCGCTCCGGCAGGTGTCTCCACCACGAGTGTGAGCGGCACGCGGTACAGCCTTGGGGCATCCGCGAAGCGGACGCCGCCGGCGCCGGGCACCGGAACCCGCTTCGCCGAATCGTCGAGGCGGGTGAGGATCGGGGCCAGGTCGTAGCGGAACACGATCTTCAGCCTCTCGAACGCGTCGGCCGACGATCCCTTCAGTCCCGTCAGGCGGGCGCGCTGCCTGTACTCCAGCGTGACCAGCCGCTGGACGGCGCCGCTCCCCGGGTTGAGCGGGTCAGGACATGGGATGCGGGCCTGGGCCATCGACTCGCGTGCGCGGAGCACTACGTTGCGGCTGCTCTCGAACTTGGCCGGTTCCCGCAGCACCAGCACGCGGTTGGCGTAGAGATGGGACAGCTTCCCCGCGAGCCACTGCCGGGTGAGCTCCTTGGCGCGATCCTTGAGGGCGTAGGCGACGGCCCCCACCGTCATCAAGGTCCAGAGCCCGAGCCCTGCCGCGGCGCTCGTCTGCAGTGCCTGCAGGCCGAAATAGACGATGAAGGCGGTGGCGGCGCCGGACAGGCCGACCCAGTTCCGCAGAGCCTCGTCGACCATCTTCGTCTCCGGCTCGAGGAAGAGGACCTCCTGGAAATGCTTCTTCAGCTGTGCGGCCCGATCGAGGAACAGCGCGAGCGCCTCCACGTCGTCACCGTCGGGGAGCATCTCTCCCTTGCGTTCGCGCTCGCGCAGCTCGGCGGCGAACGCGTCTGCCACCGCTTCCCGGAGCTGCTCTGCCACCACCCGATGACCGGGCGCCTCTGCGAGGGCGAGCATCCGCCCGCAGGTCTCCTCCGCGATGGTGAGCAGTTCCAGGACCTGCCCGGAGAGGAACTCGTCGACCAAGGCCCGCTCGCGCGACACCTCGGGAGGATCGTCCGGGCGCGGAGCGACGAGGGTGGCGCGCGCCTGCGCCAGCGCCGAGACGGATTCCTCGAGGATCCGCGCCAGATCCTTCGCCAATGAGCGAGGGATCGGCCTGGGATTGAGCGAGTGGGCGAGGAGGGCGCGGGGAATGCTCTCGCGGAGCAATTTCAGCCGGCGAGCCACGCCCAGCGCCGACCGCCTCAGCCCGTCGATGGTGAGCGGCTCGGGAGCCGGCGACTCCTCGTCCGGGCTGGAGAGGCGGGCCAGGATCTGGAGCTGCTCCCAGCCGTCGTGGGGAACGTAGACGTTCTCGGGAAACTCGAGGCGCAGCGACACCTCCGCCTCGCTCACGGAAGGGCCGCGGGGAAGCGGGATGTAGATCGACCACTCGACCCGGCTCGCGTCGTGGGCTTCGATCTTCAGGCGGCGATTGGCGCTGTCGTCCGGCATCGGGCTCCGTTTGTCGTCCTGCAGGCAAGCAGGTGCTTCATGCCGGAAATGGTCACTGCGGCCGCATTCGAGAAGTGGGGCCTCGCCGGAACGTCTGCGGGACAGCACCATGCATTGTCGCGATCTGGGTGCTTGACGGATGGCCCATGCGAGGGCAATTCGCCTTACGGGGCGAATCCTTTTTGGAGAATCATTCTCCAAACGTACCGGGTTTCCTACGACCGAGGAGGAAGGACCGCATGCCGAATCTGAGGAATACGAAGACGCACGAGAACCTGAAGGCCGCATTCGCCGGCGAGAGCCAGGCGAACCGTCGCTACCTGTACTTCGCCAAGCAGGCGGACGTGGAAGGCCGTCCGGACCTCGCCGGCCTCTTCCGCGACACGGCGGAAGGCGAGACCGGCCATGCCCACGGCCATCTCGAGTACCTCCAGGAGGTGGGCGATCCGGCTACCGGCGAACCGATCGGCGATACCGAGAAGAACCTGAAGGCCGCCGTCGCGGGCGAGACGTACGAGTACACACAGATGTATCCGGGCTTCGCCAAGCAGGCGCGCGAGGAGGGTTTCGCGGAGATCGCGGAGTGGTTCGAGACGCTGGCGAAGGCGGAGAAGGCCCACGCCGGGCGGTTCGCGAAGGGCCTGCAGCAGGTCAAGGCGGAAGGGTAGGCCCGAGTCGAAAGGCAGCTCGGCCGCGGCAGGCGGGAGATCCGCGGCCGCGGCAACGCGAGGCAGACGCGCACATGAGGCTACCCATCGCCGGCCAGCAGGACTGGTCCGCCGACCCGCACGGGATGGCGTACGACAACCCGCAGTTCTGGGACGGCGCGCACCTCGAGTCCGAGCTCCACCGCGTGTTCGAGATCTGCAACGGCTGCCGGCTCTGCTTCAACCTCTGCCCCTCCTTCGACGTGCTCTTCCGCCGCATCGACGAGCTCGACCCGCACCGGGAGGAGGCGGAGGGCAAGCACATCGAGGGCGGGAAGATCATCGAGGAGCACGAGGCGGCCGAGCTGCTCAAGCACGTGACGGTCTCGACCGAGAACCCCGTCAACCTCCTGCACGACGAGGACAAGCACCGGGTGGTCGAGCTCTGCTACGAGTGCAAGCTCTGCTTCCCCAAGTGTCCGTACGTGCCGCCCCACGAATTCGCAGTCGACTTCCCCAAGCTGATGCTGCGGGGGAAGTTGATCGGGGCGAAGGAAGAGGGGATCGCGCTGCGCGAACGCTTCCTGGGAGCGACCGATCTGGTCGGCAGCGTGATGACGAGGGTCGCGCCGCTCGCGAACGCCGCCGCCCACAACGCGTTCAACCGGATGCTGATGGATAGGACCATCGGCATCGCCAAGGACCGGCAGCTGCCCGCGTATGCCGAGGAGACCTTCGCGACCTGGTGGTCGCGGCGGGCGCCGGTCGCGGGGGGCGAGACACCGGTCGCGCTCTTCGCCACCTGCTACGTGAACTACAACGATCCGGCGATCGGCAAGGCCGCCGTCGACGTCCTGGAGAGAGCCGGCTGCGAGGTCGAGTACCCCGAGCAGGTCTGCTGCGGGATGCCGAAGATGGACGGCGGCGATCTGGAAGGAGCGCGCAAGCTCGCCCGCAGGAACGTGGAGACGCTGCTTCCGGCGGTCCGCGCCGGGGCCAAGATCGTCACGCCCGGCCCTTCCTGCACCCTGATGCTGCGCACCGAGTATCCGGAGCTGGTGCCGGGGCCCGAGGGGCGCGAGGTCGCGGACGCGGTGATGGATCTGAGCGATTTCGTGCTGCAGCAGGGGCGCGCGAAGAAGCTGCCCAAGCCGCCGGCTGGCGCGGTAGGCAAGGTGGCCTATCACGTCGCCTGCCACAACCGCGTGCAGAACTTCGGGTATCGCGGCCGGGATCTGTTGAAGTGGGCCGGCGGCGACGTGACCCTCGTCGACCGCTGCTGCGGCATGGACGGGACCTGGGGGATGAAGAGCGAGTTCTTCGCCGCCAGCCTGAAAGTCGCCGAGGGCGCGGCACGCCGCGTACAGAGCGCGGAGCCGGAGGTCGTCTCCAGCGACTGCCCTTTGGCGGGGCTGCAGCTCAAGCAGACGACCGGGCTGACTTCGTATCATCCGGTGCGGATTCTCAGCGCCGCGTACGGCGGGGAGCCGCTGAGGTCGAGAGGAACCTGATGCTACCGTTGACCCCGAAAGATCTCTGGCCGCTTTCCGTCTACGAAGGCGTGCGTGAGCAGTTCCGCAAGGAAGTGATCGCGGCGAAGAAGGACCGCCGTGTCCAGGTGGGGCCGGACATGACGCTGGTCTTCGAGAACCGGATCACCGTGAAGTTCCAGGTGCAGGAGATCGTGCGCATCGAGCGCATGACCGACGCCGCCCAGATCGCCGAGGAGGTCGAGGGATTCAACAGCATGCTGCCTGGCCCGGGCGAGCTGTCGGCCACCCTCATGATCGAGCTGACCGGAACGGATCCGGAGGTGAAGGCGCGGCTGGCGGAGTTCTTCGGTCTTCGCGACCACGTCTGGCTGGAGGTGGCAGGCACCCGCCTCAAGGGCGAGCTGGAGCCCAATCGGGAGGAACCCGGCCGGGTCTCTTCGGTGCAGTACGTCCGCTTCAGGGTGCCCGATGCGCAGGCGCTCTTGCGCGGGCCCGCCACTGCGGTGATCGATCATCCCGCCTATACTCATCGCACCGCGCTGCCCGAGGCGGTGCGGCGCTCACTTTCCCAGGACCTCTCGTGAGGAAGCAGAAGGACGATGTCGAGCGGTTCGCGCACTACTGCCGCGCTCATGGGCTGTCCGTGACGCATCAGCGGCTGGCGATCTTCGAGGCGCTCGCCTCCTCGCGCGAGCACCCGAACGCCGAGCAATTGCACAAGGCGGTCCAGCGCCGCATCCCCACCCTCTCGCTCGCCACCGTGTACAAGAACCTGGAAGCGCTCAAGGCCATCGGCGCCGTCGCCGACGTGAATCCGCTGCACGAGCAGGGCCGATACGAAGCCGCCCTTCCGGGCGTCGGCGCGGGTCGCCCCCACCATCACCTGGTATGCGTCTCATGCAAGAAGGTGCGCGACCTGCACGACGCCGAGCTGGACCGGCTCCGGGTGCGCGATGCCCAAGGCTTCGACATCCGCGCCGTTCGCGTGCAGGCGGAGGGACTCTGTCCCGACTGCCAGGCACGGTCCGTGCGCCCGCGAGCGTGAACGGGTATCTTCCGGACGTGCCGGTCATCTGCCAGGACTCCGTCGGCAGCTGCAGCTTCATCGACGTGCTCGAGGAAGCGGTGCTCGTGCACCGTCCCGTGGCAGTCGCGCTGCGGGACGGCGAACGGTTCATCGACGTGGTCACCGACGTGGTCACCGAGAACCACGAGGACTATGCCGTGTTCCGCAGCCACGAGCGGGTGCCGGTGACCGACATCGCCGCGGCCACCCGCTGCGATCCGCACCGCCGCTAGAGAACAGCGGGAAGTGCCGGGGACACGATGTTCTTATCGTGTCCCCTAGCCGCTTCGTCCTGTACCGCTTTCGGCGGCCTACGCGAGTGCGACCTGCTGCCCCTGCCGCTTCGCCTTCACGTCCACGCCGTGCCCGTCGCTGAACACCACGATCGCGCGGCTCCAAGGACCGGCAGCGCGCGTAGTCGGGTGAGCGTCGACGGCGCGGTTCACCAGCGTGAAGATGGCGTCGCAGGCGCTGCAGACGCGGTAGTCCTCGGCGGGGATCAGCGGATACGGCTTGGCCATGCCCGGCGCGAATACCAGGATCACGGAGACGGGCGCGGTGAACTGGCCCACCTTGCGGCAGACGCCACAGGTCAGGCTCTCTCCGTTCTCGTTTTCCACGTCCGCCATGTTCCACCCGCGCCGGTTGGCGCCTCCATGTCGAAAACCATAACCATTGCAGGGGAAGATCGCCGGTTTCCTTCTGCTTCCTGTTTCGCAAGAAGCATGCCCACCGGCAGGCCGCACTGCGCAAGCCCGCCTGGCGGCTTGAACTTTCCGCGGTTCCGTGGCACTCGCGCGATGAGAAACTGCGGCCGCGATCAAATGGTGAAAGCACTTCCAAGACCCGAGCTGCTCGCACCCGCGGGGGACGAGGAAAGTCTCAAAGCAGCGGTCGCCGCGGGAGCGGACGCCGTCTACTTCGGGCTGCGCGGAGGGTTCAATGCGCGCGCCCGCGCCGACAACTTCGCCGCCGCGGATCTGCCCCGCGTCTTCGACTTCCTGCATGCCAGAGGCGTGAAGGGGTTCGTCACCTTCAACACCCTGGTCTTCGACCGCGAGCTTCCGGTCGCGGAGCAGGCGCTGGCGGACATCGCGCGCGCGGGTGCCGATGCCATCCTCGTGCAGGACCTCGGCATCGCCCGGCTGGCGCGCCAGATCTGCCCCGGCCTGCCGCTGCACGCCTCGACGCAGATGACGATCTCGTCGGCGGAGGCGGCGGAGATCGCGAAGTCGCTCGGCATCACCCGCATCGTCCTGCCGCGCGAGCTCTCGATCGACGAGATCCGCGCGATGGCGGCCCGCACCGATCTCGAGCTGGAGTGCTTCGTGCACGGGGCGCTCTGCGTGAGCTGGAGCGGACAGTGCCTGACGAGCGAGGCCCTGCAGCAGCGCAGCGCGAACCGCGGCCAGTGCGCCCAGAGCTGCCGGATGCCATACGACCTGGTCGTCGACGGCAGGGTGGAGACCGCGCGCGGCGACGAGCAGCTCAAGTACCTGCTCTCCCCGCGCGACCTGGCGGCGTACGACCTGCTCTCCGAGCTGCTCGCCGCGGGCGTCTGCTGCTTCAAGATCGAGGGCCGGATGAAGGGGCCCGAGTACGTCGCGAACGTGGTGGAGAAATACCGCCGCGCGCTCGACGCGGCCATCGAGCGGCGGCCGTTCCCGCTCACCGCGCGCGACGAGGAGGAGCTGCGCTACAGCTTCTCGCGCGGCTTCTCCCACGGCTTCTTGAAGGGCTCCGACCACCAGGAGCTCGTCCAGGGCCTCTACCCCGGCCACCGGGGAGTCCTGGTGGGCCGGGTCGAGGAAGTGCACGCCCGCTCCCGGCATGTGCTGGTGCACGCCGAACCCGGCGCTCCCCGGCTCAAGGCCGGAGACCGGATCCTCTTCGACCAAGGCAAGCCGGAGGACGACGAGCCCCGCGGCGGACTTCACGCCTGCGACGAAGTGGGACCGGGGGTGCTCGAGCTGGTCTTCGGCAGCCCGGACCAGAGCACCCTCGACCTGCGCCTGGTCAAGGTCGGGGACGTCGTGTGGAAGGCGAAGGACGCCGAGGTGACGCGCGCGATGAAGCGGCTCGCCGCCCAGGAACGCAAGCTCGGCTTGTCCCTGCGCGTGCGCGGCGCAGCGGGCGTACCGCTGCAGGTCGATGCGCGCGACGATCTCGGGCGCAGCGCGCAGGTGGAGAGCGCCGTACCGCTGCAGGCCGCGCGTGGCAAGCCGCTGAACGAGGCGCTCATCCGCGAGAAGCTGTGCGCCTTCGGGGAGACGCAATTCGAGCTTTGCCGGCTTCAGCTCGACCTCGAGGGCGCGCTCGCAATTCCTCCATCCGAGCTGAAGCGGATGCGGCGCGCGCTCGTCGGGACTCTCGCCAGCCGTGCGCCGGACCGGCCCGAGCGCCTGGTGCGAACGGGCATCGCCAGGGACGAGGTCGTCGCGCCGCTGCCCGCAAGCGTCTCGCCTTCCGCGCCCAAGCTCATCCCTCTGCTGCGCACCCTGGAGCAGGTGGAGGTTGCGCTCCGCCTTGGGTTCGACGAGGTGCAGCTCGACTTCATGGAGCTGGTGGGGCTCGGGATCGCGGTGGAGCACGTGCGCGCGGCGGGAGCCCGGGCGATCGTCGCGACGCCCCGCGTGCAGAAGCCCGGCGAAGAGGGATACGACCGCCGCTTCGAACGACTCCGCCCCGACGGCATCCTCGCCAGGCACCTCGGCGCAGTGGAGCATTTCCTGCACGGCCCGCACGCAGAGACCGTGCACGGGGATTTCTCCCTCAACGCCACCAACGCGCTGACCGCGCGCACGCTCCTGGACCTCGGCCTCTCCACGCTCACCCCGGCGTACGATCTCGACCTGACGCAGCTCCTGGACGTGGCCGCCGGAGTGCCGGCGGGCCGCCTGGAAGTCACGCTGCACCAGCACCTGCCGCTCTTCCACAACGAGCACTGCGTCTACTCGCACCTGCTCAGCAACGGGCACGACTACCGCGACTGCGGGCGGCCCTGCGAGAAGCACCTCCTCCAGCTCCGGGACGCCGCCGGCCTGGAGCACCCGGTGATCGTCGACGTGGGTTGCCGGAACACGGTCTTCAACGCGCGGGCGCAGAGCGCTGCCGGCTCCCTGCCCCGGCTGCTGGAGGCGGGAATCCGGCGCTTCCGCGTCGAACTGGTGCGGGAGAACGCGGCGGAGACGGAGTGCGTTCTGCGCGCCTATGCCGGGCTGCTGAAGGGAGCGCGCACCGGCCGCCAGGTGATCGCGGAGGTCGGCGCTCTGGAGAAGTACGGCGTTTCCGCAGGCACCCTGACCGTCGTCGGCCAGCCGCATGCTTGAGCGCGGAATGGAGCGCTGAAATGGCGAAGCACCGGATCGCGGTCATCCCCGGCGACGGCATCGGCAAGGAAGTGGTGCCCGAAGGCATCCGCGTGCTCGATGCCGCCGCGGCGAAGTACGGGATCGAGCTCGAATGGGAGCAATTTCCCTGGAGCTGCGAGTGGTACCGGAAACACGGGCAGATGATGCCGGAGGACGGGATCTCGCAGATCCGGGAGCACGACGCGATCTTCCTCGGCGCGGTGGGATTTCCGGGCGTGCCCGATCACGTCTCGCTCTGGGGGCTGCTCATTCCAATCCGCAGGGAGCTGCACCAATACGCCAATGTCCGCCCGGTGCGCCTGATGGAGGGCGTCCCTTCACCGCTGCGCGACCGCAAGCCCGGCGACATCGACTTCTGGGTGGTCCGCGAAAACAACGAGGGCGAGTACTCCTCGATCGGCGGGCGCATCTTCGAAGGGACCGAGAACGAGACGGTCATCCAGGAGACCGTGTTCACCCGCAAGGGCGTCGACCGCATCCTCCGCTATGCCTTCGAGCTGGCCCGCTCGCGCCCGAAGAAGCATCTCACTTCGGCGACGAAATCGAACGGCATCTCGATCACCATGCCCTACTGGGACGAACGGGTGAAAGCGATGTCCGCGCAGTATCCCGACGTGCGCGTCGACCAGTTCCACATCGACATCCTCTGCGCGCACTTCGTGCAGCGGCCGGAGCGCTTCGACGTCGTGGTCGGATCGAACCTGTTCGGCGACATCCTCTCCGACCTGGGCCCGGCAGTGACCGGGACCATCGGGATCGCCCCGTCGGCAAACCTCAACCCCGAGCGCGAATACTCCTCGATGTTCGAGCCCGTACACGGGTCGGCGCCGGACATCGCCGGCCAGGGGATCGCCAACCCCGTCGGGCAGATCTGGTCCGGCGCGATGATGCTCGAGCACCTCGGCTACAAGCAGGCCGGCGACGCCGTGCTGCGCGCGATCGAGACGGTGATCCGGGAAGGGCCGCGCACGCGCGACATGGGCGAGAAGGCCAGCACATCGGAGATGGGAAAGGCGATCGCGCAGGCCCTGCGCTGAAGCGCTCAGCTCGCCAAGGATGCGGTCGTCGGTTCCCGGCCAGAAACGCGGTATGGGACGGCGGCGCCCAGCCGGAGGATCGGCGACTCGAACCAGCGCCACGAGATCGCAGCAAGCGGGAAAAGGATCACGGCCGCGACCGCCAGTCGCAGAGGGAAGCTCTCGATCGCGACGAAGTAGAGCACCAACTGGTGGAAGAGATACAGGAAGTACGAACGGCGCCCTGCCCAGCCCAGCGCCCTCGACCGGGCGACGCTCGCGCCCCACCACTGCGGCGAGAGCAGGACCGCCACCAGCGCCAGGGCGAATACGGCGTCCATCACGGTGATCCCGAAGGAGAGGAGAAGGTTCTGTCCAGCCGGCAGCAGGATGAGCTGGCTCGACGCCACGACCACACCGAGTCCGCCCAGGGCGACCCAGCAAATCCCGATCCTGCGCCGCTGCAGGAACGCACCGAAGCGCGGGTCGCGAACGGCGACCGCCGCCAGCACTCCCCAGAACGGCGCGTCGAGCCGGGCCGGCGTGAAGTCCCACGCGCTCCATTGGCCCGATGCGATGCAGAGGCAGCGGATGAGCGGAGGGGCAACGAGCATCACCACCGCGAACGAAGCGAAGCGCGCGCGCAAGACCCGGACGAGCAGGACCGGCAGGCAGAGGTAGAACTGCTCCTCGATGGCCAGCGACCAGCAGGGGGTCAGCGCCAGCGCTACTCGCGCACCGGCGGACGTCCACAGGTTCTGGAGGAATATCAGGTAAGCCGAGAGTGGCACTTCGCCGCTGCGAATGTGCGGCGGCTGCTGTCCGAGCGGCAGGGAGACGACCAGCAGCAGCAAGAGGTAGGCGGGCAGGATCCGCGCCGCACGGCGCGCGTAGAAGGCCCGGAACAGATTGGGCGCCTCGCTGTGGTCGAGCAGGATTCCGGCGATCAGGAAGCCGGACAGCACGAAGAAGAGATCCACGCCACACCAGGCCAGGTTGGCAAGGGCCCAGAGGTGGGGAGATAGATCTCGCAGGAGCGGCTCGATGGGCTGTACGATCCAGTGCAAGAAGAGCACCGGCAGGATCGCCAGCCCGCGGATGCCGTCGAGCTCCGGCAAGCGTGCTCCCTGGCGGAGGAGCACCACCCGCTCTGCCTGGGACATCGAAGGACTGTAGGCCGGCCGGACCGGGCGGCAAGTTTCCTACGGGTAGTCCTCGTCGCGGTGCGCGCTCTCGATGGCCCGGCGGACGCCCTCGTCGAGCTTCTGGGTATCGACGATCACCTTGCCTTCGATCACCTCGGTGACGGCGGAGAGGGGGACCACGGTGTCGCCTGCATCTTCGATGTAGATGACGAGCTCCTGCGGCCGTACCTGCCTCACGGCCCCGAACTCCTCCTCGGCCCCCTTCGCGAATGCCTGGTACCCGATCTCGATCGGCGGCAGCCTTTTCTTTGCCATGGCTGCATCATGCCGTGGCCGGCGTCAGGATGCATCGGTCCCGATGCACCGGCCCGATCGCCGAGGCTGGAAGCGGAGCGAGAAAGACCTTTACACCCTCGCGTCGCGCCCTTATGGTGCGCCGCGCCGCGCCACACGGGGCGCGTCGGAGACGGAGTCGATGGAGCAACTGAAATCGAAAGTCGCCCCTGCGGACGGCAAGCTCGCGGTCCTTCTGCCGGGCATGGGCGCCGTAGCCACTACGTTCATCGCCGGCGTCGAGGCGGTGAAGGCGGGCCTGGGCAAGCCCATCGGCTCGCTGACGCAGATGGCGCACGTCCGTCTGGGCAAGCGCAGCGAGAAGCGCTGGGCGATGATCAAGGACCTGGTCCCGCTCGCGCGGCTCGAAGACCTGGTGTTCGGCGGCTGGGATCCGATCCCGGACGACGCCTACACCGCCGCGGCCAAGGCCAAGGTCCTCTCGGCCGAGCATCTCGCCCAGCTGAAGCCCTCGCTGTCGCAGATCCGGCCGATGGCTGCCGTGTTCGACAAGAACGTGGTCAAGCGCCTGGAAGGCGCGAACGTGAAGAAGGGCACCCGGCGTGAGCTGGTCAATCAGCTCATGCAGGACATCCGCGGCTTCATGGACAAGAACAAGTGCACGCGCGCGGTGATGGTCTGGTGCGCGTCCACGGAGGCGTACCAGGAAGCGGGGCCGGAGCACGAGAGCATCGCGGCCTTCGAAAAGGCACTCGACGCGGACCACCCGAACATCTACCCATCGCAGCTCTACGCATACGCGGCGATCATGTGCGGGGTGCCGTATCTGAACGGCGCGCCGAACATGTCGTGCGATTTCCCGGCGCTGGTCGAGCTGGCCGAGAAGCGCGGCGTCGCCATCGGAGGCAAGGACTTCAAGACCGGTCAGACCCTGATGAAGACGATCATCGCTCCGGGCCTCAAGGCGCGCATGCTGGGCATGGAGGGCTGGTTCTCCACCAACATCCTCGGAAACCGCGACGGCGAGGTGCTGGACGATCCGGCGAATTTCAAGACGAAGGAAGTCTCGAAGCTCTCCGTGCTGGAGCAGATCCTGGAACCGGAACGCTACCCGGACCTCTACCGGAACCTGCAGCACAAGGTGTCCATCCACTATTACCGGCCTCGCGGCGACAACAAAGAGGGCTGGGACAACATCGACATCGTCGGGTGGATGGGCTACCCGATGCAGATCAAGGTGAACTTCCTCTGCCGGGATTCGATCCTGGCGGCGCCCATCGTGCTCGACCTGGCGCTGTTCGGGGACCTGGCGGCTCGCGCGGGGATGAAGGGCATCCAGGAGTGGCTCAGCTTCTACTTCAAGAGCCCCCAGCACGCGGCCAGCGTGTACCCGGAGCACGACCTGTTCGTGCAAAAGGTCAGGCTGGAGAACAACCTGCGCTACCTGGTGGGCGAAGAGTTGATCAACTACCTCGGCTCGGACTACACGAACGAGTAGATGCTCGCGATGCTGCTCGTCGTCGTCGCGCAGGCGGCGGCCCCTAAGGGCCTCGGCCTGCGCGAGCTGCAGGAGCGCGCCCGCAAGAACGATCCGCGCACGATGCAGGTCGCCGCGCAGCTGGAGAACGCGCGCGGCAAGAGCCAAGAGGCGAGCTGGGTGTTCTTCCCCGCCTTCCAGAGCACCGCCTATGTCGCGGGGCCGACGCCGCAGCGCCGGTTGCTCGGCGGCGACCTCGATCCGAACCCCACCGATCCCGCTCATCTCAAGCCGGGAAGCCAGGGTGGGATCTTCCACGGCGACCAGGGAGTGACCGCGCACGTCGACGTCCAGGCCGTCATCCCCATCTATACCTGCTGCAGCGCGCGCGCGATCAGGCTTCCTATGACGTGGCCCGGGCGTACTGGGGATACCAGACCGCCCGCAACGCCGACGCCTCCGTCCAGAAGGTCCGCACCCGCCTCAAGGACGCGCAGCAGACCGCGCAGAAGCTGCTGGCACAGAAGAGCGAGCAGATCAGCCGATCGGACTCGATGAAGCTCGACTACCTCGCCGAGGAGGTGGAAGCGCAGCATGCCTCGGCGGTGAAGAACCGCGATCTGGCGCTCACGGGATTGCGCCTGCTCGCCGGCGCGCAGTCCGGGGAGGAGCTGCCCATCGCGGAGCAGGAGCTGCCGCAGGCGCCGCCGCCTCCGAATCCGGACGAGATCCTGCGGCGCGCGCTGCAGCAGCGGCCGGAGGCGCGCGCGGCCAACGAGGGCGTCGCGGCACGGCAGTCCCTGGTCGATCTGGCGCGCGCGCGGCTCTGGCCCGACGTCGGAATCGTCGGTGGCGTCCGGTTCACCACCACGACCAACGCCGACAACCCACCTTCCCCGTTCGTCAACAACCCGTACCACGAGTCGTCGGGCTTCGTTGCCCTGGGAATGCAGTGGACGCTGGACGTGCCGCAGAAGCTCGCCCGGCTCCGTCAGGCGGAGGCCGAGCTGCACGAGGCGATCGCGATGCAGGTCGGCTCCGAGCAGCTGGTGCGGCTCGACGTCCAGCAGGCGCTGGGA
>WNFT01001098.1_pt1 | contig 28547 bp, 26 predicted proteins | sample 5400191 | NCBI WGS metagenome assembly WNFT01 (sample SAMN13153359, study PRJNA577476) | soil metagenome | isolation source: 80 cm saprolite under Madrone tree | place: USA:California | collected 2016-06-14 | reverse complement strand
GAGGATGTCAGGCTGAAGGTCGTAGTGATTGCAGGCGAAAAGTCGTCCCGTGCGCCCAAAACCCGTCTGCACTTCATCAACAATCAGCAGGGCCCCACGTTCGCAACACAGCGCTACGAGACCGTTAATGTATTCCTCAGCAGCGACATGCACTCCTCCCTCGCCTTGCACCAGTTCAATGATTACGGCTGCCGTCTCATCGTTGATGGCTGCGTCTGCTGCTGCAAGATTGTTATAACGGACGTGCTTGATGTCGGGAACGAGTGGCGCGAAGGGTTCGCGGTAGTGCGGTTCCCATGTTGCTGAAAGCGCGCCCATCGTGCGACCATGGAAGCCGCGTAGCGTGGCAACAATGCCGGTGCGTCCGGTGGCCAGGCGGGCGAATTTGAACGCACCCTCAACAGCCTCGCTGCCGCTATTGCAGAGAAAAATATGTGTGAGTCCTTCTGGTGCCATGCCTGCAAGTCGTTCAAGCAGACGGGCCCGCACGTCGTTGTAGACGCTTTCAGGGCAGGTGATGAGCCGTTGTGCCTGCGCTGCCAGGGCTGCCGCAATTTCTGCTCGCCCGTGGCCGATATTGGCCACACCATGACCAGCGGCGCAGTCTATGTACTCCCTCCCTGCTTCATCCCATAACAACGCCCCACGTCCGCGCACGATCACCACGGGGCGCTTGCTGTACACGCCGCTCGTGTACGTGTTTTCCAGATCAATGGTTGTGGTCATGTGTCAATCCTTTCTATCTTTTCATGGAGCCCCACGCCTGCGCCCACCAGGGCTTTACAAGAAACCTACCAGGCCTCTTCCCTGGCGATCGTTGTTCCTTCGCCACTAAGCACGGCCAACAACGACGTACTCCCGATGCAGACTCGTGGCACACCGCCTTGAAGAGCTTCCTGCGCTCCGAGCAGTTTCTTGCGCATACGTCCTTGCGCATACTTCATATAGTCATAGAATCGATGAGCAGGGATATCACGGATGAGCGTTGTAGCATCCTGCGGGTCTGTCAACAGACCGGGAACATTCGTCATGATGACCAGTGCATCGGCATGCAATGCTGTGGCCACAGCGGCGGCGGCCCGGTCACCGTCAACGTTCAAGCGCTCTCCGTCGTTGCCCAGGGCAAGTGGTGCGATGACGGGTGTATAGCCAGCGTCGAGCAGTTGCCGTAGCAATCCGTCGTTCACTTGCTCGACCTGTCCGGTGTAGTCGTCGCGCAGTATTTGTACGCGGCCCTCTGGAGTCACCGAACGCACAACCGCTTTACGCTTTGCCAGCAGCAGACGCCCGTCAACGCCTGCCAGCCCGAGTGCGTTGACTCCCTGCTGCTGCAGGAGTGCCACCAGTTCGGTGTTGATCTGTCCGGCGACAGCCATGGCGTAGATACTCAGAGTTTCGCTGTCGGTGTAGCGGCTGACCATTCCATTTGGAGAGGATATCATGCGTATAGGCTGCCCCAGGCGCTGGCAGAGCGTGTTCGTGAGATCCGACCCACCATGCAGCAGGACAACACGTTGCCCGTCGGTGACACATTGGGCTATTTCACGCACAATATTCTCCGTAGCGACACCAGCGCCACCACCGATTTTTACCACAAGCATCATGATTGTTCTCCTACACCGGGTGCAGACCAGGAAAGTTCAAGCCCGACGTCTCGTCCCAACCATACATACAGTTGAGCGCCTGCACTGCGTTCCCCGCGGCACCTTTCATCAGATTGTCTAGAGCTGCGATGATCACCACTCTCTGCTGGTCGGTGTCCAGCTCAAAGCCGATGTCACAATAGTTGCTTCCCGCCAGAATCTTTGGTTCGGGGTAGCGGTACACGCCATTGCGCTCTTTGACCAGGCGGATAAACGGCTCTCGCTGATAGGCCTCGCGGTAGAGCCTCCACAAGGTCCGCTCATCAAGCGTCTCATTCACAAAAACATGCGCCGTTATCAATACCCCACGTACTAGCTCGACCGCCGTGGCCGAAAAGGCGATGGGGAGTAGTGCGTTCGTACCCATACCTGCCAGTTGCCCAAGCTCTTGGATGAGTTCGGCAGTATGGCGGTGCCTGGTAGGTTGGAATGAGCGTACTGCTCCGCTTCTGTCGGGATGATGGCTGCCGCTACCTGGAATCGCTCCAGCAGCCGAAGAGCCGACTTTGGCCTCCACCACCAGAGGGATAGCATGATTCACCAGGCCTGCTCGGTAAAGGGGAGCCAGTCCCAGGATGGCGGCGGTGGCCATGCAGCCGGTACCACTGACGAGTGCTGCGGTAGGCAGTTCCGCACGGTGCAATTCAGGTAGGCCATACACTGCTTCCTCCAGGAGGTATGGCGCGCTATGAGCCTCGCCATACCACTGTTGGTAGAGTGCAGGGGAGCGCAACCTGAAATCTGCTGATAGGTCGATCACCCGTGGGGCAATTGCCCGGTAGCCTTCAATCTCTCGTGCGGATGCACCGTGTGGGAGGCAGAGAAACACGACATCGCAAGAGGTCAAATCATCGGGATGGCAGAAGCGCAAAGAACATAGCTTACGCAGATTGGGATGGGCAGTGTGCAAATAATGCCCGGCGTGACTACTCGATGCAACCTGCGTCAACTCCACCTGCGGATGGAAGAGCAAGAGGCGCACCAGTTCACCTGCGGTGTAGCCAGATCCACCGACAATGGCAACCTGTAACCGATTCATACTGGAACCTCCTCTCGGGTACTACTGAGCATGTAGTCGAGCATCGCGTTGGGAATATCAACGCCCGTTGGTGCAATGCTGTTGCGGAATTCCATCGTCGCGTTAATCTCATTGATCAACAGACCGCGATCCGGGTCTTCCAGCACGTCGATTGCCAGGATGCCACCACCGACCGCTTGTGCAGTACGCACACACAGGCGATCAAGTTCGGGTGTGACAGGGCAATTGCTGGCAACCGCGCCACGAGCGGTGTTTGTGACCCAGTGCTCGCTGGTGCGATAGATCGCGCAGATGGTACGCTCGCCAACGACGAACGCGCGAATATCACGCTGCGGCTTGGCGACATACTCCTGCACGTAGTGGATGTGATGTTGATAGGAGCCAAGCGTTTCCTGGTGTTCTAGAACCGCCTCTGCTGCATCACGATCATTGACGCGTGCGAGCAAGCGCCCCCACGAGCCATTCGTGGGCTTGAGCACGGCAGGATAACCCAGCATCTCAATGCCGCGAATAGTAGTCTGGGGATCAAAGGCGAGCAGTCGTTGCGGTCACGGCTGCCGAGTTGTGCACACGTACACCCCAGTGCTCCAGCACGTGGAGCACTGCCAGCGCACGCGATTGGCTCAGGCTGCGGCAGAGGACGGTATCATACTCGCGCCAGCGTGCATCCGGGCGAGACAGATCGAGCAACAATTCACCGTCATCAATGATGTCGAATGCGATTGCGCGCCGTCTGAGTGCCTCGATCAGGAGCTTCTCTTCCACGCGCACTCGTGAAGTGAGGATAGCCAGGCGCATGATAGTTACTCCCCCCAATCCTCTTCAACTTCGGGGGCCAGAGCCACTGCGGGCTGCTCCACGCTCAGCACCTCTAGTTCCGCGTTACAATCAGGACAATAGATGATTTCTCCAACCAGGAGACCTTGCAGGACAATCCCTGCATCACATTCTGGACAGTGTGCCATAGGTCGGTATTCCTCCGTAATTTGATTTGCAATGACATGACCATGAAGACAAACAAAAACGCTCTTCATCCTCCGTTTCAGGAAGGACGAAGAGCGTTATACATAGCTCTCGTGGTACCACCTTCATTCGCTGATGTCTCACGGCACCAGCCTCTTTGAGTGGGCATACCCATCTCCCTGATAGAATTAGGGTAGCCTCTCCAGCCCGGTGACGGGGGCGTCCGGCAGAGTTCTACTTTCGCACAAGGCGATTTCTTCTCGCAGCTTCGGGGTCTTTTTCGCGCTTCGTTGTCATACGGGCTTTCCACCAGTGGCCCGCTCTCTGTATGCAATCAGGAAGCGCTACTCGTCCCTTCACAGCTTTTGCTTTATTCGATTGTTTGGTTCGGTTTGTGTTTGCTAGCGGATGCAGGACAAATAAAAATGCCCTTCATCCTTTTAAGTGTAAAGGACGAAGAGCGTTATACATAGCTCTCGTGGTACCACCTTCATTCGCTGACATCTCACGACATCAGCCTCTTCAAGTACTCACATACTTTAGCCCGATGACGGGGGCGTCCGGCAGAGTTCTACTTTCGCACGAGGCGATTTCTTCTCGCAGCTTCGGGGTTTTTTTCACAGTAGGTCAACATATGGGCTTTCCACCAACCGCCCACTCTCTGGATGCAACAGCGACTGTTACTCGTCCCTTCACGGCTTTTGCTTTATTCGGTTGTTGCGTTAGTCAGTTTATAACATATATATGCGTGGGTTGTCAAGGTTTTTAAGGAGTTTGCCACCCCTTTGTCAAGGTCGGTCTTTGAAGGACCTGACAGCAGATTAGCATCCATTATTTTCGCGGAAGCCAGGAGATGCAATGATCGGGCCTTGTACTGAAAAGCCTTTCCCTATATACTGTTGAGAGGAAGCAAACTGTTCCTGCAAGGAGGAGAAGCGATGGTTGGCCAAAGGCCATACGTCCTGGTGATGGGAGGATCCCTCGCCGGACTTACGGCAGCACTGACATTGCGTGATGCTGGCTGTGACGTGGAGGTATACGAACGCTCCAACAGTCCTCTCACTGGCCTGGGAGCCGGGATTGTCCTGAACCCGGCCACTGTACGCTACTTCACCAGCAACAGCGTCCTAGACATCGGCGAGATCAGTGTCGCCTCGCACCGCGTGCGTTATATGGATCGAGACGGCGGCATCGCAGACGAAAAACGCTCCGCCTATCGCTTCAGTTCCTACAACGCGCTCTATCAGGGCCTGCTGAACTGTTTCGATGCGGCTCACTACCACCTCAGCGAGACGGTCATCGGTTTTGATCAAGACGAGGCAGGTGTCAACGTCCGCTTCGCCAGTGGTCGCAGCGAGCGTTGCCACCTGCTGGTGTGCGCAGACGGCGTCCGCTCCACCGGGCGCAGGTTGTTGTTTCCCAGCACGTCCCTGGAATACGCGGGATACATCGCATGGCGTGGGACTGTGGGAGAGGCAGAGCTGAGACCGCAAACCTTCGCTGCTCTGCGCGAGGCCATTACGTATCACCTCATGCCCAATAGTCACTTCCTGACCTATCCGATCCCCAGTGTTGACCGCTTATCCAGCTCGATACAGCCTTTCGTCAACTGGCTGTGGTATCGTAACGTCCCGCAGGGTGTGGAACTAGACGACCTGACGACCGACCGGGACGGTGTGATGCGAGAAGTCTCCCTCTATCCTGGAACCGTGCAAGAGCGTCATGTCGAGAAGCTGCGCAGGGACGCCTCATCCATCCTGCCACCGCCACTAGCCGAGGCACTGATGTACACCCCACACCCATTTATCCAGATCATCTATGACTGCGAAGTTCCCGGCATGGCGTTGGGGCGTGTGTGCCTGATAGGGGACGCCGCTTTTGTTGCGCGCCCGCATGCTGCTGCCGGGACTGCCAAAGCCGCAGAGGATGCCTGGAAGCTGGCTGAAGCGATCAATGAGAGTGGCAACCACGTGGTTGCCGCACTCACGGCGGGTCAGCGTCTGCAATTCGAAGGCTCGTGGCAGGTCGGCGAGCCGTTGCCTTTCGGACTCTACGAGATCGGGGACAGTCTGATGCCAGCGGTTCCCATGCATCCTCAGTCAAGTTGATCATCACCAAGCCTTAGCTTATCATGCCAACAAAGGAGTGACACGTATGCACATCAAAACGCTACAACATTGCGGCCTGGTCGTGCGTGACCTTGAGCGGTCGCGCTGGTTTTACGGGACAGTACTGGAGATGCGAGAGGTTCCGCGTCCAGCCAATTTCAAGTTCGCCGGAGCCTGGTTCCAGTGCGGCGACGACAGCCAGTTGCACCTGATCGTGGCAAGCGAGACCACAGCCCCAGCCGGATTTGTAGACGCAGGTCCGGCCAAACACACCGGCCTGGCGACGCACCTGGCCTTCGAGGTCGAAGACCTCGCGGCAGTCCAACGCACGCTCGAGCAGCACGGCACTGAGATTCTGGGCGGCCCCATGCTGCGCGGTGATGGGGTCGAGCAGATGTATTTTCATGATCCAGACGGCTTCCTCCTCGAATGCTTCCACTGGGTCGGCACTGGTACGCAGGAAGCGCCCGAACGCGGCGCCATTCACGGGGAAGCGGCCTGAGCGCATCAGGCCACTGTCAGGCGAGGTTGAATCCTCTTCACGAGAAGGAGTTACAAGCATGTCTTTACGCATCGATGATGTCATCCTGCCCGGCAACGTGAAATCGTTTACCGTCGGCACGCGCACACAAGCGACCAGTCTGAGCGACCTCCATCCGTTTTTCCTGTCGCTGCTGGAAAAACCGGTGACAGCCTCCGTCGCCACCATCAATCCCGATGGTCGTCCGCAGCTCACGCCAAACTGGTGTAGCCATGATGGCACATACCTCTACCTGAATTCCGTCAGAGATCGCCTCAAAGACAAGAACATACGCACGCGGCCCGACGTCACTGTGATGCTGGTGAACCCTGAGAACGCCTACCACTGGATGACCATTTACGGCACGGTCGAGGAAATTATTGAAGAGGATGATCCAGAAACTGGTCACATCGCTACCGAGAGCATCGATGCCCTCGCCAGCAAGTATGTTGGCGTCACCCCCTATCCGTTCCGCGACCCACGCGGTGAAGTGCGAGTGCGCTACAAAGTGAAGCCCACCTACATCATCACCTTTGGCGCGATACCAAAGGACGAGTAACGAAATGGGTGTAGTTCAGCTCACGCAACGCTGCGATGAGGCTCATCGTTCACACAGGAGACCATTCAAATAACCGATTGTATGTGCAACTTGCACAAAAAGCTACGGATCACTCTGTATAAAATAGCAAAAAATATCACGCAATGAAAGCAGAATGGCTTCATTCCTTGCCTTCACAAAGAAATTTGTATAATTTGCACAAATTGCTTGTTACCAACTTTTCATATTTTAGCTGTATCATTGACCGCACAAGATTTCTATACTTAAGATGGAGAGATGGAATGAGTGACGCGACGATTGCGCCTGATCTCCCTCAAAAGCTGCGTAAGCTCTGCATGGTGAGGACGCCATAGGTGTTGTTGTGCCCCAAGAGACACAAAAAGGAGAAGTATTATAGTGGCTGTTCAAACAACGAACGAGGCCTCTACAGGCATGAAGCCCACTCTGGGCCTTACCGGTGTAACGATTAACGCCATGGCGCTAATTGCGCCGGGAGCGTTCCTCTGGACCACCTATCAGTTACAGTCTGCGCCGGCTTCAGCGTTAAACATGTGGTTCGCGGTATTTGTCGCTACCGGCATCGCATTGTTGACAGCAACCGCCTATGCTGCGCTCGCCAAGCGCTATCCTGAAGCAGGAGCGGGAAGTTCTTACTACTTTGCAGAAGCTGCTGTCCTGCAGAAAGAAGAGCATCGTCACTTTAAGTTCGCACGCTTGAGTAAGTTTGTGGTAGGTTGGGCATCGCACCTGTATTATTGGATCTACCCCGGTGTCATGGTAGCCTTCATGGGACTCCTCATCACCTATATCATACAAACCTTCGTCCCGAGCTTCGGTGCACCCTGGCAAGAGGTATTGGTCTGTATCGTGTTTGCCGGAGTCGTCGGTGCCATTGCCTACGTAGGAGTAACGGGTTCAACCCTCGCGAACATCGTCATCAATGTTATTCAGATCATTGCTCTAGTGACGTTCTCCATCCTCGCCATCGCCTACCGTTTGCAGCATCCCGGACAGCACTACCTGCATCCCAGTGCTTTGAGCGTTATCACTCCCCACAGCTTCAGTGGGCTCATCTTCCAATCTACTATCGCCATCTTGCTGGTAGTTGGCTTCGAGTCCGCTACGGCGCTAGCTGCCGAGGCCAAGAACCCGGGGCGGGATATCCCACGTGCCGTGCTGCTGTCACTGGTCATCCAGGCGGTCATCTTCTACTTCCTGGAGTACTTTGCTGCGAACTTTTTCATCGGTGACTTCTACAAGAATAGTGCCGGAACTGGCTTCACTGCTGCCTTCGGTTCTGGTGCGCCGATCGGGGACATGGCACGCATCATAGGCGACAAGATGCTTGGAGGTAACGGCCTTGCATTCGCCACGATTATGGCAGTTACAGTCACGATCGCACTGATTGGTACCGCTCTTTCCTGCCTGAATACCGGTGTGCGCGTCACTTATGCGATGGGCAAAGATACCGAACTACCGGTCGTCTTCGGCTTCCTGCATGGCCGGTTCCGCACGCCGCACGTGGGAGTGATTGTGTTGAGCGTCCTCTCGGCCATCATAGGGTCGTATGGTGTGTTGAATATTGACAACCTGACGCAGGTAACTCTCGTCTCCAATATTGGTACCTTCCTCCTGTATGGTATGACATGCCTGGTCTGCATCGTTGCCTTTGCAGGAGTCCAGGGACGCGGCCTCTGGAACACGGTTACCGCTCCTGGGCTAGGCGCCATACTCAACGTGGCGATGCTCATTGGTGTCATCTACTTCTCAATCGTAGGTGGTGGCTCTACACAAGTTGACACGATTATCGCGGGTGCCTTCAGTGTTGCATGGTTGGTTATCGGTTTCGGCTACTTGTATATTCGCAGACTGATGACCGGTGAAGCGATATTGCATCCGCCTGATCACAAAGAGAAGCTAGAAGAGCTCGTTGGTACATCGGCAACTGCTGTTGAATAGCAGACGCAATCCGGGGGATTGTGTGGCCGGACTCTCCCACTTTCTCAAGAAAGAAGAAGACATACGATGAAGCTGACGCTAGTAGTTTTGCCCCAGAAGTATGCTGTTTGTCGACTAGACCCGAATGGACACATTCCTCACTGGGCACTACTGGGAGACGATTTTATCTCCCTGACGCGCACACGTGACGAGCTTTCCATCGTATGTCTTCAGGAGAACGTGCCACAAGAAACAAAGGCAGCGCGAGGGTGGCGCTGTGTGAGGGCAGAAGGGCCTTTTGATTTTTCGTTGGCAGGGGTTCATGTCTCTCTCGCCATTCCACTTGCCGAAGCGAACATCAGTATCCTCGCTATCGCAACCTATGAGACTGACCATTTGCTCATACAAGAAAAGGACCTGGAACAGGCAGTCCGGGTGCTTGAAAAGGCAGGTCATCACATCCACTGGCAGGTGCCTACGTCTAATTGAGCTAACACACAGTTAATCTCTCTTGCCCACGATGTCCACGCCGATAGTATGGTATACTATCGGCGTGGACTGTTTTTGTAACTATTCAGGACTCCTCGCCGCCTCGCTCATACTGGAGGTGAGTGCGGAGTGACGCCGCAGGCGTCACTCCGCACTCACCTCAAAATACCTGCGAACTGCTGTAGAGTGCCGATTTATCGAGCACGTGCAGTGAGGAGTCTCGAAAAAAGAGACCTGAATGGTTACCTGTTTTTGCTCGAAATAGGCTCCGTAGGCGGCGAGAAGCCAGGCATCTGGAGAGTTACAAAATGGGACGTAGCGTTTAGACAACGCGTAATGCATATGCCACCAACATACACACCTGGTGAGAAAATTGACCACTACGAAATCATTCGCTTGCTCGGTCATGGAGGAATGAACTACGTCTACCTTGCCTACGATACCCTCCATCAGCAAAAAGTCGTCCTCAAGTTTCCCAATGATGATTTACTTGGCAATGTCGCTGTCTTCGAGCGCTACCAGCGCGAAACTGAGGTCGGCTGCCGCCTCAATCATCCACACATTCAGCGTCTCTTGAATACCGATGAAGATCGTTGCGACCACTACCTGGTCGTGGAGTATATTCAAGGGCGAACATTGCGCGATGTGCTGGAAGAACATGCTCCCAATCCACTTCCGGTACCGGAGGCGATACGGATTGCCATGCAAATCTGCGATGCGATGGCTTATGCTCATGCACACGGTGTCTTTCATCGCGACATTAAACCAGAGAACATTATGATCCTGGATAATGGCGATATCAAAATTATCGACTTTGGTGTGGCTTTGTTGGAGGGGGCGCGTCGTGTGACCTGGCGCGGCCTTTCTGGCACTGTGGGGACACCAGATTACATGGCCCCAGAGCAATTACGAGGGGAGCGTGGAACAGCCAGTTCCGATATCTATGCTGTTGGTGTGGTGCTCTACGAGATGCTGTGTGGACGTGTCCCTTTTGAAGGGGAAAACGTGTTTGCCGTCATGAACCAGCATGTTTCGCAAGACCCGCCTTCGATTCTACAATTCAATCCTACTCTTCCCTCAGCTCTGGTGACCGTTGTGATGCGTGCCATTCGCCGTAACCCGGATAAGCGTTATCATTCCATTGAAGACTTACTGCACGATTTGCGTAATCTGGATGAGGTGGCGCCTGTTCAATACCAACCTGATACCCCACAACCTCAGGTCATGCGACACAGGACGGTCTTCGTGGTCCTGGTGACCATTGCGATCTGTCTTGCTATCATCATTCTCGGTCTCCTTGTACAGTATCTGCATCACCTGGCCCGTTAGTTCTCATCCCTCCAGGGGTCCCTTGCTCAGACCCACGAAATATGTTATATTCTTCATAATGGAGAACATCGCCTGTTCTTCCGCAAGCCGCGTGGCTTCCTATAACCCAATGATGCCTCAACTGTGCGCAAGCTGTGTCAACTTCCACTCAACGACCCCATCAGGGGGCCTGTAACTAGTAGGAGACTGTGATCAATACATAATGACGTCGACGAGCATTGTCCGCTCGTCGAACACCAACGGGCCCCAATGAAGGTGCCTTCGAACTTCTAGCATCGAGCAGACTATGCTTTTGGGGAGGGTACCTTATGTCTACTATGCGCTCAAAGGATTCCGCATTCTTTGTTGCCGATCCTGCCTACCCACTCTATGACCCTCGTTGGGAACATGATGCCTGTGGCACAGGCTTTCTGGCCCAAATCTCTGGTGTTGCCAGCCACCTACTCGTACAGACCGCGCTGCAAGCACTAGCCAATCTGACGCATCGCGGCGCACAGGACGCCGACGCTAAAACAAGTGACGGCGCAGGATTACTGACTCAGATTCCCAAAACATTACTCTGTGAGGAACTGCTGGCGCAGCACATTTCCCCTCCCGATCCTGCTGATCTTGCCGTCGGGATGATCTTTCTGCCATCGCAGGACCGCTCACCGACCGCCTACACACACAGTCGCCAGATCATTGAGCAAACACTCAACGAATTGGGACTTCACCGATTCCATTGGCGCAATCCTCCTATCGACTATAGTGTCCTTGGTACACGCGCTCGTGCAACTGTGCCTAGCATTGTACAAATCCTGCTCACACGACCACCACATCTTGATCTAGAGCAGTATGAGAGATGTCTCTACCGTGTTCGCCGTTTGATCGAGCAACGTTTGCAAGAAGCGGAAATCCATGATTGCGAAATCCATAATTGCTATATTGCCTCACTCTCGCGTACAACGGTGGTCTACAAAGGCCTGCTCTTCCCCAAAGAACTGGCACGCTTCTATCGTGATCTGGCCGACCCACGCTATATGAGCAACTTCGCCGTCATTCACCAGCGCTACAGCACGAACACCTTACCTGCGTGGCCGCTCGCTCAGCCCATGCGCCTGCTGGCACACAACGGCGAGATCAATACGATTCAGGGCAATTGCAACTGGATGCAGGCCCGCGAAAGGGCATTGGTCTCCCCACTGTGGGATGGAACGTTCAAGGACCTGCTACCTGTCATCCAACAGGGAGGAAGCGACTCCACTCAGCTTGACAACGCGTTGGAACTGCTCGCATGCTCTGGTCGTGATCTGCTCCACAGCATGCAAATGCTCATTCCGCCCGCCTGGGAGCAAGACCCTGAATTGGATAGCGCGCAGCGTGCCTGGGGCGAATACCATGCTGGCCTGATCGAGCCATGGGATGGTCCGGCAGCCCTGGCCTTCAGTGATGGTCGTTTTGTTGGTGCTGCGCTGGATCGTAACGGATTGCGCCCGGCACGCTACACCCTCACCTCCCACGGATTGCTCATCCTTGCGTCGGAAGCCGGGGTTGTGCCTTGCGAACCTCATGAGATCGTTGAGAAAGGTCGCCTGGGGCCGGGTGAGATGATCGCCGTCGATTTAAAACATGGGGTGCTGCTACGGAACTCCGAGATCAAGGCAACACTGGCGCAGCGTCAGCCTTACCAGGAGTGGTTGGACACCTATCTCGTTCGCCTGTCAGAACTTCCTCAGCCGTCGTTCGTGCCTGTTGACGCCGTCCTGGATGGCGATACCCTGTTCCAGCGCCAGCAACTCTTCGGCTATACACATGAGGATATTGAGCTCGTCCTCCATCCCATGTTGACAGAAAACAAAGAGCCTGTATGGAGCATGGGCGATGACACACCGCTCGCTGCACTCTCGTCTCAAGCTCGCTCCCTGGCGGATTACTTCCACCAGCGCTTTGCCCAGGTCACCAATCCACCCATTGACCCTTTGCGTGAGCAGATCGTCATGTCACTCGACTGCTACCTCGGTCGCCACCAGAGTGTACTCACCGAAACCCCGCTGCATGCGCAATTGCTGCACCTGGAAACGCCGCTGCTGTCCGAGTCCCAATTGGAGGCGATACGGCATTTGAACGATTTCCCTGCTTGCACACTCTCTGCTACCTTCGAGTGCGCCCCCGGGCCAGCCGCGCTTGAGGCGGCTCTCGATCGCCTGGAGCGTGAAGCTGTCGAGGCTGTCACCCTGGGTGTCTCGCTGCTCGTCTTGAGTGATCTGCATGCCAGCCCGGCACACGCTCCCATTCCCATGCTGCTGGCCGTTGGCGCAGTCCACCAGGCTCTGATCCGGCACGGACTACGCACATCTGCCTCCTTGATCTGCGAAACTGGCTCCGCCTGGGACGTTCACCAGATCGCGTTACTCTTCGGTTATGGCGCTGAGGCGGTCGTGCCAGCGCTCGCACTGGCCAGCGTGCGTGCCCTGGCCGGTGAGCGACACCTGGAACACCTGACGCCAGAGCAGGCGACAGAGCGCTATTTGCACGTCATTGAGGGCGGCCTGCGCAAAGTCATGGCTCGCATGGGCATCTCGACACTGCGTAATATTGTCGGAGCCGGACAATTCGAGGTGGTTGGCTTTGAACCGCGCCTGGTCGAGCGCTGTTTCGCAGGTTCCAGTTCCCATCCTGGGAAGGTCACCTGTGCCCAGATTGCCCAGCAGGTGATCGAGCATTGCCAGACTTTACCGCCGGTCTCCGAAACCAATGGACGACGGCGCAAATTGATCGACCTTGGACGCTATCGTTTCCGCCGCAATGGCGAGTATCATGCCTATCATCCTCTGCTCATACGTGCACTGCAAAAGGCCGCGCAAACTGGCAGTATGGATGACTACCGGCAATTTACGCAGATGGTCTACCAGCGTCCGCCAACTGCCATACGTGACCTGTTCTCATTTGTGCCGACCACGCCCATTCCCCTTGAGCAGGTTGAGCCAATGGAATCCATTCGCGCACGTTTCGTCGTATCTGCCATGTCTCTTGGTGCATTGAGTCCTGAGACGCACCGCACCATTGCCGCCGCCATGAACAGCATTGGTGGGCGCAACAACACCGGTGAAGGCGGCGAAGACCCTACCTGGTACCATGAGCAGCTCGACGGCCATCCTCTCGGCAGCAAGATCAAGCAGGTCGCTTCGGGGCGCTTCGGCGTCACGACAGAGTACCTGGTACGCGCCGAAGAATTAGAAATCAAAATGGCCCAGGGGTCGAAACCCGGTGAAGGTGGGCAGCTTCCGCCAAAGAAGGTCTCACCGTTCATTGCACGCTTGCGTCATACTGCGCCGTACGTGTCACTGATATCGCCTCCACCGCATCACGACATTTATAGCATTGAGGATATAGCCCAGTTGATCTATGACTTGAAGCAAGTCAATCCGACTGCTCGTGTCGGTGTCAAACTGGTCTCAAGCATCGGTGTTGGCACGATTGCGGCGGGCGTCGCGAAGGGGCATGCTGACTACGTTCAGATTAGCGGGCATGATGGGGGGACGGGTGCCTCACCGCTGCAATCGATCAAACATGCTGGTATGCCCTGGGAGCGTGGGTTGGCGGAGACGCAGCAGATCCTCTTGCGCAATGGGTTACGCGGACGAGTGAAGCTGCGCGTAGATGGTGGTCTGAAGACGGGGCGTGATGTCGTGATTGGGGCGATGTTGGGAGCCGACGAGTTTGGCTTTGGCACTGCCAGCCTAGTCGCATTGGGCTGCGATATGGCCCGCCAATGCCACTTGAACACCTGCCCGACAGGTATCGCCACACAACGTGAAGACCTGCGTGCAAAATTCACGGGCAAGCCGCAAATGCTCGTTCATTACCTCACCCTGGTCGCTGAAGAGGTCCGTGAGTTGCTGGCTCAGTTAGGCATGGCGCGCCTGGAGGACCTGATTGGGCGTGCCGATCTGCTGCAATGCGGCGAGGATGCAGGTATCAATCTCGAATCATTGCTTGTTGCTATGCCTATGCCCTCATCGCGCCAGGCTGCGGGTACAAAACCACCCCAATCGGCAGTTGCCGAGCAGTTGCTGGTCGAGGCGGAACAGGCCCTCTCTGGCGAACACAGTGTGCTGACACATCATCACATCCACAACTATGATCGGTCCGTGGGAGCGAGTCTGGCGGGAGAGATCGCGCGCCGTTACGGCAACGCGGGTTTGCTCGGCGTGAGCATTACCAGTGTGTTTCATGGGGCCGCAGGACAAAGTTTTGGCGCATTCTGCGTGCCCGGTATGCACCTGATTCTCCATGGCGAGGCGAATGACTATGTCGGTAAGAGCATGACCGGTGGACAGATTGTGATTACCCCACCCGTGGATGCGAGCTTTGCCGCGCACAACAACACCATTCTCGGCAATACCGTCCTCTACGGCGCAACGGGTGGTCAACTCTTCGCCGCGGGCCGTGCTGGTGAACGCTTTGCTGTACGCAACAGCGGTGCGCTCGCCGTCGTGGAGGGTGTAGGAGCGCATGCCTGTGAGTATATGACGGGTGGGATCGTCGTTATCCTTGGGGAAACCGGGCAGAATTTTGGCGCTGGCATGTCTGCTGGCGTTGCCTATGTACTGGATACGACCGACGTTTTCCCTGGGCGATACAATACTGAACTGGTGGGATTGCATCGCATCGACGATCCCGATGAAATGGAGGCATTGCGCACCATCATTCAATGGCATCGCAACAAGACGCGTAGTTGGCGTGCAGCTCAAGTCCTGGCAGAATGGAGTCGCATGCGCCATGCCTTCTGGCGTGTCTCCCCGCACGCCACGATCGAGCAAGAGCACCCCTCAACGACTACGGCCTATGACTTTGTGGGTACCTCTACCCATGAGGCCAGGTTGATAGGGGTGGCTCATTAATGTTGTGACATTCCGCAGCCGCTAAAAGCGGCGCGGCTTCTTCTGGCACTCCTATGTCCCGAAAAAAGGACCGCCGTATTCCTCCCCTGGCTTCAGCCAGGAGGAGGAATACGGTGGTTTTGGTGAAGACGAAACGAGCCCGACATTTTAGGCCTGCAAGGTCAAACCTTTTGCTGGGATCATAACTGATTATCGGAACTCTTGATAGGCGTAGACATTTCAGGGTAGAATGTACCTATGAAGTTAAGTCAGTATGCCAAGAAAGTCGGTGTCAGCTACAAGACGGCCTGGCGCTGGTATGAGGAACTCTATGTTTGTTCATGGTCTTGCCATCATTGTCGGCAGTATTTTCATATTTGCCATCCTGCAAGATAGCTTCGAGTCGATCGTCCTGCCACGCAGGGTTTCGCGGCGCATCAGGCTGTCGCGCTTTTTCTATGCGACGACCTGGATGTTGTGGTCCTCAGTTGCGCGGAAAATGCGCCAGGGGAATCGACGCGAGCTGTATCTGAGTTACTATGGCCCACTTTCACTCATCCTGCTGCTCGTGGCCTGGGCGGTGATCCTCGTCCTGGCCTTCGCGTTGCTCCAATGGGGGCCGGGTTCAGCGCTGAATGCACCGGAGAAGCAGGTGACGTTTTGGACCTATCTCTACCTGAGTGGGACGACGTTCATTACCCTTGGCCTGGGAGACGTGGCACCTCTGACAGAGCTCGGACGTTTCCTCGCTGTGGCAGAAGCCGGAACGGGCTTCGCCTTTCTTGCCCTCATTATCGGTTACGTTCCAGTGATCTACCAGGCGTTTTCGCGCAGAGAGGTCGGCATCTCGCTGCTTGATGCGCGCGCCGGTTCTCCGTCCAGCGCGACGGAATTGTTGCGCAGGCATTACCGTGACCAACGTATTGAAGAGCTGGTTCAATATCTGCGTGAATGGGAGCGATGGTGTGCAGAATTGCTGGAGAGTCATCTCTCATATCCCGTCCTGACGTACTACCGCTCCCAGCATGAACGCCAGTCCTGGCTGGCGGCGCTCACCACTATCCTGGATGCCTGCGCATTGCTCATTGTGGGCTTCGAGGGCCTTTCAACACCGACCGTACGCTTCACCTTCGCGATAGCGCGTCATGCAGCAGTTGACCTGGCTCAGGTCTATGGGACGCCGCCCGTGAATCCCAGGCTTGAGCGCCTTGCACCGGCTGATTTTGCGCCGATGCGCGCTGCCCTGGCCGAGGTGGGGCTACGACTGCAGGACGAAGAGAACGCTGAGCGGCGCCTCTATGAGATACGACGTTCGTACGAGCCGTTTGTGAATGCCCTGGCGGCTCACCTGCTGCTGAACCTGCCGCCCTGGCTTGCGGCGACCAAGACGGTGGATGATTGGCAGACGAGTGCCTGGGACCATTTTGCTGAGTGGTCCCCCGAAAACCTCGATGAAATCACCCATATTATCATCGATCACAAAAAGAAAGTGCCGTTGCGTCACGGGCACGAGCACGCCCATACCCCTGAGCATCATGGGCGGCAGGCGTCGCAGGATGAACCTGGAATGGCGGTATCGTCATGAACCCCCGGATTAATCCGGGGGCTTGCAGCAGGGCTCACCACTCTGCTGGAGGCCCGAAACATGACCAGACTCAGGCTTGAAAGAGAGCCTACGTTACGGGAGAAATAGGTACGTTGGGGTGCGCGGCCAGCCCCAACCGCTACGGTGCAGCATTAAACAGGTCTAACGGGTTAAGCCAGTGTGTTGCACGCTAAACCTCTCAGTAACCTTGTCGAGGCCACCATCACCTGCGCAAGCAGAGGCTTGGTACCAAGCAAAAGGAATAACCCATGTCACAGGTTTTTGTCCTAGATACCAACAAACAACCCTTAAATCCAGTGCATCCAGGGCGGGCACGGCTTCTCTTGAAACAAGGCCAAGCCGCCGTGTTCAGACGCTATCCCTTTACGATCATCCTCAAGCAAGAGCTAGACCATCCGCACCTTGAACCGTTGCGTTTGAAGCTTGATCCTGGCAGCAAGACGACAGGGCTCGCCCTGGTCAATGATGCGACCGGACAAGTGGTCTGGGCGGCCGAACTGACCCATCGGGGAGCCACTATCAAGAAGCATCTGGATGAGCGACGCGGGGTACGGCGCAAACGGCGCTATCGCTTCACGCGCTATCGCCAGCCCAGATTCAACAATCGGCGCAACCAGAAGAAGGGCTGGCTGCCTCCATCCTTAGAGAGTAGGCTAGCCAATACGCTCACGTGGGTAGCCCGTCTCATGCGCTTGTGTCCGATTGCTGATATGAGCATGGAGTTGGTCAAGTTCGACATGCAACTGCTGGAGAATGCTGAAATGAGTGGCGTGGAGTATCAGCAAGGGACGCTCGCAGGCTATGAACTCAGAGAGTACCTGCTTGAGAAGTGGGAACGCCAATGTGCCTACTGCAATGCTACCAATGTCCCTTTGCAGATTGAGCACATCTGTCCACGCTCAAAGACGCACGATGATCGGGTCTGCAACCTGACCTTGGCTTGCAAGCCCTGCAATGACAAGAAGGGCACCCAAGATATTAGAGTGTTCCTCAAGGACCAACCAGAACTCCTCGCCCGTCTCCTGGCACAAGCCAAAGCCCCCTTGAAGGATGCGGCTGCGGTGAATGCTACGCGGTGGCTGCTCTATGAACGTCTCAAAGCCATAGGACTGCCTGTTGAGTGTGGCTCTGGAGGACTCACGAAGTTCAACCGTGTGACACGAGGATTACCCAAAATGCATTGGCTAGATGCTGCGTGTGTTGGAGCAAGTACGCCCGAACAGCTACAGATCAATGACGTGCGTCCGTGGCTCATCACGGCGACTGGCTCTGGTTGCAGACAGATGTGTAGCATGGACAAGTACGGCTTTCCACGCACGGGTCCCAAGCAAACCAAGCGCGTCAAAGGCTTTCAAACAGGCGACTTGGTACGAGCACAAGTGCCCAAGGGCAAGTATGCGGGCATCCATATCGGGCGTGTCCTGGTCCGTGCCAGTGGCTCCTTTGATATCCGTACCAAACAGGGAAGAGTGCAAGGGATCAGTCATCGCCATTGCCAGCCCATTCACCGCAACGATGGCTATAGCTACCAGATCGGAGGCGCAGCATGACCCATCCACCCCACGGAAACTCGGAACGGCCATTCCTCCCCCGCATAAATGACGGGGGCATCCTGGCCCGGCTTGGTGAGAGGGTGGCATCTGCTCATACTTCTGATAGCGGCTCTTCCAATTGCTCGCCTGCAAGGGCTGCGCCCCCTTGTCAAACTCAGGCCTCGCGATCTTTGCAAACTTCTTACAAGCTTTTGGCAATTTTGTGACCGTTCTTTGACAATCGTCGGGTATAGTATGCATATCAGGATGTTTGGCAACCGTCGCATATGCACAGCAAGCACGAGATGTTCCTTGGTTCTCTCGCTTTCTGAGGAAAGATAAACCATCCCGACTCGATGTGTAGAAATTCGCCAAACCTCCTGGTATGTTTTTTTGGGGCGAATATCCTGTTGCATCGTCATGGGCTATAATGTGGATGGATCAACCGAGTCTCTATCAAAGCTCATCTTGCAATAGGAGATCACACCATGCCAACCTTAGAGCTTGAGACCATGCGCTGCGAAGTGGATGGCCCCCTGGCACGCCTGCGTCTTAACCGGCCAGAAGCCCTCAATGCCGCCAACTGGGCCTGGGTACAGGACCTCGTCCGGGCTACCGATTATCTGGCATGCAGCAATGATATTCGCATCGTCATCGTCAGCGGCGAGGGCCGCGCTTTTTGTAGCGGCCTTGACGTCAAGGAATTAGCCGAGGGGCATCTGTCCGTCGAATGGTTCGCCACCTGGGAGCGCGGTGTCATCGCGCTCGCCAACCTCCAAGCCATCACCATCGCCGCCGTTCATGGCTACTGCCTGGGTGGCGGTCTGCAGGTCGCGATAGCCTGTGACCTGTTGCTTGCCTCCACCGACGCAACGCTGAGCATTCCCGCCGTCAGAGAAGGAGTGATTGCCGCCCTGGGTCCTATGCGCCTTGCCCGGCTCATCGGGGCTGCACGCACCAAGTATCTCTGCCTGTTAGGACACCGTTTCACCGCCCAAGAAGGCTTCGCCATGGGCCTCATTCACGAGGTCGTTACACCTGACAATCTGGAGCAACGCGCCCTCGCCCTGGCCGAAGAACTGCTGGCAATTCCGTTCACTGCCCTGCGGCACACCAAACGTCAGATCAATAACGCATTCGAGCATGACCTGGAGACGCTCACGGCTGAGCTGATCACTGGGATGGAGGAGTGCCTGCGTTCACCAGAGCACGCCTCCGTGATGGCAACCTACCGCGAGACCTACTTCCAGCCTAAAAAGCCCCTGACGAAAGAGCAGTAAGTACTGAGTGCTTTGCAGGCCACAATGCTAGAAAGAGAGGCTACAATGGATCAGACGACGACGAAGGTGCAAGGATACATATGGAATCCCCCCGCGGAGACGATGCCACCTACAGAACTGACCGCTCTCCAAACGCACTGCTTGCAGCAGCAGGTGGCTCGTGCCTACCAGCACGTCCCCTTTTACCGGCAAGCGCTGGAGAGGCATGGCGTCTATCCTCAAGACATCCGGACGCTCGACGACATTGAACGTCTCCCCTTCACAGTCAAAGAAGATTTCCGTGTCACCTATCCCTATGGACTCTTCGCAGTACCCTTGAGGGAAGTCGTACGCATACATGCTTCTAGTGGCACCACGGGTAAACCTGTTGTCGGTGGCTACACGCGAGCTGACCTGGTGATGTGGGGTGAAGTGATGGCACGGAGCCTCGCAGCAGGCGGTGTGACTGCCGATGATATTTTCCAGAATTTCTTCGGCTATGGCCTCTTTACCGGTGGCTTGGGCCTGCATATCGGCGCAGAATTCATCGGCGCAACCGTGATACCTATCAGTGGCGGCCTGACGCGACGTCAGCTGCTCATGATGGAAGACCTGGGCGTCACCGTCATTGCGGGTACCCCATCCTACACCCTGGTCGTCGCCGAGACCGCACGCGAGGAAGGGATTGACCTGCGCAGTCGCATGAACGTCCGTGTAGGCTTCTTCGGTGCAGAGCCATGGACCGAGGGTATGCGCCAGGAAATCGAAGAGCGTTTTGGTATCGAAGCCTTCGACATCTACGGCCTGACCGAAGTAATTGGTCCCGGTGTGGCCGCCGAATGTGTGCAGCACCAGGGACTGCACATCAACGAAGACCACTTCTATCCGGAGGTGATTGACCCCGATACCGGCAAACGCCTGCCGGATGGCCAGGTCGGCGAATTGATCTTCACTTGCCTTACCCGCGAAGCCCTGCCGCTCCTGCGCTATCGCACTCGCGATCGTGTGGCCTTGCAGCATGATCCCTGTCCCTGTGGCCGCACCTCCGTACGTATGCTGCGCGTACGGGGTCGCACGGACGATATGCTCATTGTACGTGGCATGAACCTCTTCCCAACGCAGATTGAGCAGGTATTACTCTCCCATGCGGGACTGACCAGCAACTATCAGATCATCGTAGATCGGCAGCATGACCAGCTTGATGAACTGGAGGTGCAGGTAGAAGCCGACGAGGCCTTGCACCGCCAGGAACAGGAAACCATCGCTTCACTGCAAGCAACGGTCGTCGAAGACCTGTATCAGGCACTGGGTTTGCACGTGCACTTGCTCATTGTCGAACCGCGCCGTCTGCCCCGCAGTGAAGGCAAGGTGAAGCGTATTGTAGATCGTCGGCAGCTCATTAACTAGAAAAGGAAATCCAAATTGGCTAACAAACTGAAACTAGGCTATAAAGCATCGGCTGAGCAATTCGGCCCGCGCCCGCTTTTAAACTTTGCTGTAGAGGCAGAGGCATGTGGTTTCGATAGCGTCTGGGTGAGCGATCACTTCCAACCCTGGCGACATACCGATGGGCATGCCCCCTTCGCCTTCGCCTGGCTAGGGGCAGTTGGGGAGCGGACACAGCGCGTTATCCTGGGTACAAGCGTCCTTACCCCTACTTTCCGCTATCAACCGGCGGTTGTTGCCCAGGCCTTCGGCACATTGGCCTGCCTGAACCCCGACCGTATGATCCTGGGTGTCGGCACTGGTGAATCGCTCAACGAGGTCGCCGTGACGGGCATCGAGTGGCCGCCTACCAAAGAACGCTTAGCGCGCCTACGTGAAGCCGTCGAGCTGATCCGTCTGCTCTGGACGCAAGACTTCGTCACGTTCGAGGGCGAATACTACCGGACGCGCAACGCTACAATCTATGACCGTCCCGAGCAGCCAGTCCCCATCTATATCGGCGCCGGAGGACCGGTCGCCGCCAGATTCGCGGGTCGTGCCGGCGATGGCTTCATCTGCACCTCTGGCAAAGGCGATGAACTCTACCGCGACAAGCTGCTGCCCGCGCTGGAAGAAGGCGCGAAAGCCGTTGGCCGCGACCCTGCAACCATCGAACGAACTATTGAGATCAAAGTATCCTTCGATACCGACCGCGAGCGTGCTCTACGCGATACTCGCATCTGGGCCGCGCTGGCACTGCCTGCCGAGGACAAAGCAGGCATTGAGGACCCTCGCGAAATGGAACGCAAGGCCGTGACCGTAGCGGACCAGGCTTACCGTCGCTGGCTCGTCTCCAACGACCCGGATGAGCACCTGGAGCAGATCCGTCCCTACATCGAACTTGGGTTCACTCACCTGATCTTCCATGCGCCAGGGGACGACCAATCCCGTTTCCTGCAGCTCTATGCTAAGGAGATCCTGCCCAGGATCAGGCAGCGGTGGGGCTGAGCGTTCAGTAAGGAGTTACGATATGATTTGCCTTGCCGTAACCTACGTCATTCAAGCGGGACACGAAGCCGAGGCGATTGAGTTTCTTGGCAAACTGACCGAGTGTACACGTGCGGAGCCAGGTAATCTTTTTTACCTGGCCCATCGCTCACTAACCGAGCCACGGCACTTCTTCCTCTACGAACAGTACACCGATCAGGCAGCCCTTGATGCCCACCGCGCTACTTCCCACTTTGCTCAGTATGTTACCAATGGTTTGTTTGCCATTATGGAGAGCCGGGCACCGGAGATGTACGAGCCGTTAGCGTAAAGGAGTATCTCCTTACGTCATAATGGAAAACCCGAAGAACCAGCTGAAAGAAAGGTAGCTAACCCATGGACCAACTCACAAACCTCAAATGTACCGCGTGCCGCGGAGGTGAGCCGACGCTCACCGACAGCGAAATTGCCGAACTTCATCCACAAGTGCCTGCGTGGCAGGTTGTTGAGCGCGACGGCATCAAACGCCTGGAGCGGGTCTTCACATTTGACAACTTCGTCCATGCTCTCGCCTTCACGAACAAAGTAGGCGAGCTGGCCGAGGAAGAAGGCCACCATCCGGCCATCCTGACCGAATGGGGCCGCGTCACCGTCACATGGTGGACGCACAAAATCAAAGGCCTGCACCAGAACGACTTCATCATGGCGGCTAAAACCGACCAGGCATACGCCTCGGCTGAAGGAAAGAGCGCATAGCCGAACAAAGTCAGTCTTTCTCTGTCTCGCTGCTCAGCTTAACCACTTCATCACCCACGTGCAAGGTGGCATCCCAGGTAACGGTGATAGCGCCTCGCACGCTCTGATGGGCTGGGCAGCCCTGCGGATGAATCCTCAGTGCGCGTTCTGCCGCCTCGCGAGACTCTGGTGGAATGGTAAGGTCATAGTGAATTGCTATCGACTGAATGCGAATGGTTTTCTCAACGCCAACGATACGGCCATCGACGGTGGCGGTGTATGACTGGCGATCAAAAGGAATCTTGCGCCCTGCCAGGGCACCGGCAAGTGTGCCGTACATTCAGCCGGCGACTGCCGCGACGATATGGTCCAGGGTCGAGGCGATAGGTGGTCCTTCTTTAGCACCGTAGTATTCGCGTAACTTCCCCTGGACGCCGTACACGACGGGTTCTGGGACTTCGCCGAGGTAGGCGTTGCGGTAGCCGTCTTTGTAGACGAGACGGGCATGGGAGATGTATTCAAACGGTTCTGCCATGGAGGAAATGTCTCCTTTCGAGTATACTATGGGATCGATTCTTTAGGTGAGCAGTTCATCAATGGAATACCACCGGCTCAGGCTCACCAACCTCCGACTCGGGGCTATTCGCCTCATCTTCCGTCGAAGTTCCTTTATACGAGTACTGATCGGCGCGGCCGCCAGGTAATAAGAACATTACGCCTAGCCCCGCCGCGGCCAGAACCAACGTCAGCACGTAGACCCAGAACAACCCCTGGGCCAGCGCAACCTGCAACTGGTGCAAGAAAGCAAAAGGCAGCAATACTCGCACATCGGGCGTGAGCAACACATTGGCGGGGGCGACACTTCTGGGCAATCGCGCTGCCGCGCTGGCAAAGTGGGCAAAGATCAGCGGGAAGCGTAAAGCCATCTGTGCGTTGAGGATAGTGCCCATCACAGCAACACCAACCGTGCCTCCTATCGTGCGGACGAACTGCGTTGAGGCCGTAGCTACACCGCGCAGATTCCAGGGCACAGCATTCTGCACTGCCAGAGTGAAAGCTGTGCTAGCAAATCCTAGTCCTGCTCCCATCAACAGCATCGCCACCACAATAAAGGGCAGCCCTGTATCTATCGTGAAAAGTGTCACCATTGCCGCGGCAATCGTAGCAAACCCCATGCCCAGACTGGCGAGGAGACGATAACCGTAACGAATAGCAACTTTCGCGCTCAGCGTGGATGCAATGGGCCACGCCAGCAGAAGTGGACCGAGCGTGATACCGGCGCTTGTCGCGGTGCCACCTTTGACGCCCTGTATAAAGAGTGGTACATAAGAGGTAATGCCAAACATGAGAATGCCAAGCACAACCCCACCTATACTTGAGATGCCGATGATGCGATTGTTGAAAAGTGTCAACGGCAGAACCGGCTCGGAAGTGCGCCGCTCTTGCAACAGGAAAAGGACGGTGAGCACGAGGGAGAGTGCGAATAAACTGATACTTTGCACGGAGTTCCAGGCCCAGCTTGTTCCACCCTGGAGCAAGGCAAAGAGCAACGCCACAATCGCACCGGTCAGGGTGAGAGTGCCAATGTAATCCAGTGTTTGCTTCTTGCGTTCGACGTTTTCCTTGAGGTATATAATCAGTAAGATGCCAGAGAGCAGGCCGAAGGGAATGTTGATGTAAAAGACCCAGCGCCAGGAGAAATGGTCAACGATCAGGCCGCCCAGGGCAGGACCAATGATACTCGACAAGCCCCAGACGCCGCTGAACAGACCTTGAACCCTGGCCCGCTCTTGCAACTCAAAAATGTCGCCGATGATCGTCAGTACGATGGGAAGGACGGCCCCTGCACCCAATCCCTGGATCGCTCGGAAGATAATCAGTTGCTCCATACTCTGTGCCGCTCCGCAGAGGGCCGATCCGAGCAAAAATAGCCCTGATCCAAATAGGAAGACAGGTTTGCGCCCGTAGAGGTCGGCCAATTTTCCATAAAGAGGCACGGTAGTAGTAGATGTGAGCAGATAGGTTGAAAACACCCATGAATAGAGCGAGATACCGCCTAGCTTGCCAACGATGCTTGGAAGTGCCGTTCCCACAATGGTAGTGTCGAGTGCTGCCAGCGACATACCCAGCATCAGTGCTGCTGTCACAATGATTTTTGCCCGCTTGGTCATATGTGTTCCTTTCTTCACTATTGAAGAGAACGCTTTCACTTTGTAAGTTTATTCCGAGAAGAGGAGTAACTATTCAGATGCCTGACTTCTCGTCGCACGTGCTCGATAAATCGGCACTCTACAGCGGCTCGCGCGTTTTTAGTGCAGCAGGCATGGCCGCCGCTGGCGGCCATGCCTGCTGCACTAAAAACTCTTGCGAACTGCCGTATGTAGAATGCCGATTTATCGAGCATCGTTCGTAGAACGGCCGATTTATCGAGCACGTGCAGTGAGGAGTGCCGAATAGTTACAAGAGGAAATTCCAGGGATGAGACAATTGTAGTGCTAGTGAGAAGATGATACAATCAGTAAAAATTCCTCTTACACACGGAAGGAGCCAGGCAAAACCATGGAGACATCGCCGTCCTCGGGTAATCCCCTTGTGATCCTCAACCCTGCTGCCTGTCGTGGCAACATGACCCACCATCGTGCAGTCGTGCGTCGTCGTGCGGAACGTGAGAACGCAGAGTATGTCGAAACAACCAAACAGGGAGAAGCGAAAGAACTTGCCAGGCGTGCTGCTGAGCAGGATCGTCCCGTCATCGTCGTCGGTGGAGATGGTTCCGTTCATGAAGTGGTCAATGGCATCCTGGCTAGTGGTAGGCGTGTGCCATTGGGCATTGTCGCTGCTGGCTCTGGCAATGACTATGCCTGGAACACGCTCAAGCTCCCCCACGATCTTGCCGCTGCCATCGAACGTGCATTCACAGGGCAGCTCATTGATGCCGATGCCGGTATTGTCAATGGGCGGTACTTTGCCAATGGGTTCAGTGTGGGGCTGGATGCCGACATCGCCGTGGCAGCAGAGCAGATGAAAAAGATCCCCTTCATGAGCGGCGCTCGGCTTTACTACGGCACCACACTCAAGCAACTCCTCTTTGGTTACCATCGCTGTCCCTGGCTCAGTATTCGTCTGGACGACGAACAGTTTGACGAGCCGCAAGCCAAACGCTATGTCTTGATGGCGGTGAGCAATGGACCGACCTATGGAGCAGGCTTCCGCATCAACCCTACTGCTGACTATACGGATGGTTTGCTCAATATCTGTACTATTAGCTATATCCCGCTGCTGCGAGCACTGCGACTCTTGCCGATGGTGCAGAAAGGTGAGCATGGTGAACTACCAGAAGTGACTTTCTACCAGGCGAAATCGGTGCATATCGAAGCTCGAGGAACCGTGAATATGCAAATGGATGGCGAGACAATGAGTGCAACCAGTTTCGACGCCAAGATTTTGCCGGGAGCGCTGTGGGTGCGCGTGTGAGGTTTGATGATGTGCTCTATAGCCTGTTGCGCCCACTGGGCTGGATCCTCACGCACCTGGTTTGCCGCTATCGCGTCAGTGGTCGTGAGCGCGTACCAGGCTCAGGTCCTCTGCTGGTAGTTGCGACCCATCTGAGCTGGTATGATCCGATCCTTTTGGCGGGCATATTGCCTCGACGTGCCTGGTTTTTCGCCAAAGAAGAGGTATTTCGCTGGCCTCTCGTTGGCTGGCTGTGTCGCTTGACAGGTCAGATTCCAGTGCATCGTGGCGAGAGCGATCGTGCTGCGCTGGAGAAGGCACTGGCCTACTTGCGTGAAGGGAGGGCGTTGATAGTCTTTCCAGAAGGAACGGTCGAGCGGCAAGAGCAGATGATCGCGGCGCATACCGGAGTGGCAATGCTTGCCTTGCGCTCCGGTGCGCTGGTGCTACCTGTTGCTCATACAGGCACGCGCCGTGTCCTGCGTTCACTACGTGCCTGGCTCCCTCGTGTCAATATCCAGATCGGCGAGCCCTATATTCCAGCCCTGCCTGAAGGGATGGCACGCAAGGCCAGCTTGCAAGTGGTCACGCAAGAGGTAATGGTACGTATCGCCGCAATGCTGCCACCTGAGCGACGCGGAGTGTATAAGGAAGAATATTAACGCTTCTTTGCATTGCGCATCTTTCTGAGCGCCATTACCATCGCACCCCATGCCGTTATACCGGCCAGAGCAATCTTCGTGACGTCAATCACAGGCTTGACGGTGACTCCGTCTGGCCCGATGATGATGATGGCGACCGGACGTCCATTTGAGGCACCCCCACCACCGATGCCGCCTCCACCACTGTTAGCCTGCTGTGATTGAGGCCGAATCGTCTCCTCACCTGCCTGCTCCTTCGCTGATTCCGCTGCTGGCCCAAAGCCTAACCCGGAACCAAACCCTCCTCCGGCAGCAACTTCGCTAGCAACGATGACGGTGTAGTTGCCAGAAGCGACTGGCTCACCATATACAGCGCCGGGTTGGGCAGCCGAGTAGAGCTTCTCCATTATCCTGGAAAGTTTTTCATCCCTCTTGTCTGCATATGAGAGAGCATCGCTTATGGTCTCGATCATGGCTCTTACTCCTTTCGTCGAGCAAACTTAATGACACTGACAATGGTAATCAATATGCTGGAGCCGAGGAGCCCCAGTTGGAGGATGCGGGTGATATCAACGATTGGAATCTGTCTTACCAGCTGGCCATGTTTCACCAGGACAGCCGTTGGCCGATGCCAGACACATGCGCCCAGGGGGAAGCGAACGATGAGCACCTGGGACTGTGGGGTTAGCGTGATATCATGCACTGTCACTGACTGACCAGAAACCTGTTGCCATTGAAACAGGTCCTTGAGTCGCATTACGTCACCTCCTTTAACTATACGCAGCAACCACCAGTTTTTTAGCTACATAGTGTCTTAGAGCGTCACTTCAAGTAGAGCGAAGAGCGTGTAAGGAGGGGCCCACGGGCACTGTGAAGCTACACAACAAAAGCAGAAGGACACAATCCTACCAACGCACACTGCCCGCATAACGGCTTGCGTGCAAAGCAGATGGCGCGTCCGTGGAAAATCATCAGGTGAGAGAGGTCAAACCAATCCTTGCGAGGTACAATGCGCATCAGGTCTTGCTCGATTTTAACTGCATCCTCGTGTTTGGTCCAGCCGAAACGGCGTGCGAGACGGGTCACGTGCGTATCCACGGTAAAACCTTCGACGATGCCAAAGGCATTGCCCAGCACAACGTTCGCCGTTTTTCTGGCTACCCCTGGCAGGCTGAGCAGGTCCCGCATCGTCCGTGGGACCTCGCCGCCGTAGTCGGTGATGATGCGCTGGCAGGCGGCGCGGATATTCTTTGCCTTGTTGCGGTAGAAGCCTGTCGATTTGATGTCTTGTTCTAGCTCTTCCTGGCTGACAGTCGCATAGTCTTCTACGCTGCGATACTTGCGGAAGAGTTGCTCGGTGACGATATTGACGCGCTCATCGGTGCACTGGGCTGCGAGTTGTGTGGCGACAAGCAGTTCAAGCGGTGTGGTGAAGTTAAGGGTGCATCTGGCTTCTGGG
>WNFT01001064.1_pt1 | contig 28553 bp, 26 predicted proteins | sample 5400191 | NCBI WGS metagenome assembly WNFT01 (sample SAMN13153359, study PRJNA577476) | soil metagenome | isolation source: 80 cm saprolite under Madrone tree | place: USA:California | collected 2016-06-14 | reverse complement strand
GTCGAAACCTCTGGACACCCCGGAAGTTGCGGGATTGGAGCGGCTGGCGGCGCTGGTGCAGCTCGATCCGTCGTTCCGTCTCGCCATGATCGCCGCGGAGGGCGAGGCGGGTCCCGCGGCGCGGGCCGCCGCGGTGCTGCAGCGCTACCTGACCGGGCCCGCGCTCGTCCCCCGCGACCGGCTGGTGTTTGCCGTCGCAGAATTCGCGAGACCCGGCGACCTGACGGTAGTCTTGACGAGAGATCAGGAGCCTCGTTGACGGCGTCGGTCGCATCGTTCCTCGCAAAGGCGCAGAAGAAGGGCACCGAGCTCCCGGATGCGCTCTCGGGAGCGCTGCTGCTCGCGGCCATCCGCCTCTCCGAGGCCAAGGGGCAGGCGATCCGGCCCTATCAGCTGCTGGTCGACGACGAAGGCAACCTGGACCTCCTCACCGGAGATCCGCCGACGGGCGATGGGTATGCCGCACCCGAGCTGCAAAACGGTGCGGTGCTTCCCGACGATGCCCGGGTGCTGGTCTATGCGGCGGGAGCGTTGGGATATGAGCTCGCGACCCTGACCACGCCGCGGCCCGGGGAGGAGGCCGGCGCCGCCGTTTCGGGGGCATTGGGCAAGGTGATCCGCAAGGCCATGGCGGACCGGCAGAGGCGGTTCAAGAACCTCACGGAGATGGTCCGCGCCATCGAGGCCATCCAGGGCCGGGCCACCAAGGAGGACGAGCGGGTGATCCTGGCGGCAGTCGCCTCCAGCACGCCGCTTCCCGCCGCGCAGAAGCTGGCGAAGATCGAGCTGGAGAAGGCCGCGTCGCCGGAAGCGCCCTCGAGCGGCGAGGCCGGTCGATCCGCCGCCAACGCGGTCTTCACCGAGATCTCGGACGAGCCCGAGGCCCAGCGCGACCGGCCGGCCGCTCCCGAGGTGCGGCAAGTCAGCGAGGAGCGCCACGAGACCGAGCGGCTCCGCGCCGATCTCGACGCCGAGAGGCGGGCCCGCGCCGATCTCGCCTCGGCGGTCCAGGCCCGCTTGCAGGAGCTGGCCCAGCTCGCCACCCGGGTCTCCCTGGTCGAGGAACAGGTTCGCTCGCCGGCGCCGGCGCCGGCGCTCTCGCCGTCCGCAGCGATGGCCCGGGAGGTGGACGAGCTCCTGGACCAGCGACGGTTCTCCGAGGCGGAGCGGGTTCTGCAGAGCTCGCTGGTGCAGCACAATGCAGTGCTGCAGTTCCGGCTCGGGCAAGTGCTGTCGGCGCCGCTGGACGCGAACGCTTCCGCGCTGACCCGCGCGGAGGCCGCCTTCCGGCGAGCGGCGGACCTGGACGCGGGCTGGGTCCAGCCGCGGGTGCGACTCGGGCTGTTGCTCCTCCGCCAGGGCAAGCGCAAGGAGGCGAGCGCGCAGCTCGAGGCCGCGCTGCGCATGGATCCCGGCTGCGCGGAAGCGCTGGCCGCGCTCGGGAGCCGAGGAAATCGCGGCGTCGGATTCGTGCTCTCCGGAGTCGTGGGAGCGGCTGGGGCCGCGATGCTGCTGCTCGCAGTGCGGCCGGCTTCACCTCTCCCTGGTGTCGCCGCGGCGGCGCCGGCGATCGCGATGTCTGCTCCCGTCCCGGTTCCGGCCAAGGCGCCTGAAGCGGTGGCCGTTCCGCCTCACCCGGCCCCGACGCCGCCTCCGCCCCAGGCCGCACCCTCCCTGCCGCCCCTTCCGCCCCCCGACCGTCCGGCGCGGACGGAGCCGGAGCCTTCGCGTCCGGTGCGGAGCGAATCCGAAGCGGCGCGGACGCTCCGGCCGGGGTCCAAGCCGCGCTCCCGCAAGGTCGCCACCTCTTCTCCGATGCGGGCGGCGGCGGAGCTGGAAGCGGCCAAGGGCGACAAGGCCCTGCGCGCCTTCGACACCAAGGCGGCGCAGGCGGCGTTCGCTTCCGCGCTGCAGCTCGACCCGACGCTTCCCGCCGCCCATCGCGGGATGGGCATGGTGTACGTGCTCCTGGGCAAGAACGCCGAGGCGAAGGCGGCATACGCGCGTTACCTCGAGCTCCTGCCGGACGCGCCGGACAAGGATCAGATCGCGCGGCTGCTCTCGCGGTAGGGCGATCCCCAGTTACACTGCGCGCCTCATGAACGCGTACACCATCCGGATCCCGCAACCCGAGGCGCGCCGCATCGAAGTCGAGCTGCACCTCGACACCCGCGGCGCCGACGCGATCGACGTGCGCGTCCCGGTGTGGACCCCGGGCAGCTACCTGGTCCGGGAGCACCAGCGCCATGTCGACGGGCTGCGCGCGCAGGGGGACGGGCGCGATCTCGCGGCGGAGAAGATCGACAAGCAGACCTGGCGGATCCGCTCGCAAGGCGCGCGCACCGTCCGCATCGCCTACCGCTTGCACTGCTTCGAGCTGACGGTGCGCACCAACCACGTGGACGCCACGCACGCCTTCTTGAACCCCAGCGCCGCGGCCGCCTTCGTGGTGGGACGGGAGGACGAAGCCTGCTCGCTGCGCCTGCAGCTTCCCCAAGGCTGGCGCGCCTGGGTGGCGCTGCCGTTCGAGGATGGGGCGTACAAGGCGCGCGACTACGACGAGCTCGCCGACAGCCCCGTCGAATGCGGTCCGGAGAGCTCGCACAGCACGCACACCTTCACGGCGCAGGGAGTGCAGCACGACCTGGTGGTCTGGGGGCGGGGAGATTTCGACGCCCGCCGCGTGGTTCCCGATCTGATCAAGATCGTCGAGGCCGAAGCGGCGATCTTCGGCGGATTGCCCTACGCCGAGCCGTACCTGTTCATCCTCCACCTCAACGACAAGGGCCGGGGCGGGCTGGAGCACCGGCGCAGCTGCGCCATGATCGTGCCGCGCTTTTCCTTCGCGCAGAAGAGCGCGTACGAGGAGTTCCTCCTCCTGGTCGCGCACGAGTTCTTCCATCTCTGGAACGTGAAGCGCCTGCGTCCCGCGGCATTCACTCCCTACGACTGGACGCGGGAGAACCACACCGGCCTGCTCTGGGCGATGGAAGGGCTGACCTCCACCTACGAAGTCCTGGCGTTGCGCCGGGCCGGGCTGATCACGCCGCAGCGGTTCCTGGAGATCTGGGCCGAGCGCATCACCCAGCTCTTGCGGACCCCGGGGCGGCTCAGGACCTCGCTCGCGCAGGCGTCGTTCGACGCCTGGATCAAGCATTACCGGCCTGACGAGAGCACCGCCAACACCACGGTCTCCTATTACTTGAAGGGCAGCGTCGTCGGATTCCTGCTCGATCTCGAGCTGCGGCGCCGGACCGGAGGCGCGAAGTCGCTGGACGATCTGGTCAGGGTGCTCTTCCAGAAGTACGGCCGGCCGCCGGGGCTTCCCGAGAACGCGGTGGAAGAGGCGGCGGTCGAGCTGATCGGCGACCGTTGCCTTCAACAATGGTTCCAACGGGCGGTGCGGTCCACCCAGGAGTTGCAGGTCGACGAGGCGCTCGCCGCGGTCGGTCTCAAGGCGATGGTCTCGCCCGCGAGGACGGCCGAGGACAAGGGTGGCGCCCGCAAGCAGGCGGAGGAGACGCCCGAGAGCGACGGCCATCCCCGCGCCTGGCTGGGCGCGAGCCTTAAAGAGAAGGGCGGCGGGATGGAGGTCGCTTCCGTCCTCGAAGGTTCTCCCGCCCAGGCCGCGGGCGTGGCGGCCGGTGACGAGATTGCCGCCATCGACGGGTTCCGCGCGGATCTCAAGCAGCGGCTCGGACGGGCGCAGCCGGGGCAGAGCCTACGCCTTTCGCTGTTCCGGATGGACGAGCTCCTCGAGGTGCCGGTCCAGCTGGCCGCGGGGCCGCGCGATACCGTGACCCTGGTTCCCGACGTCAAGGCCACGCCGGAGCAGGTCCTCGCCCGGGAGAAGTGGCTGGGCGCACGCTGGCCCGAGGAGTGATTGCGCGGCGCGCCCGCGCATCGTACACAGCGCCTCGTGCGCGTGACGGAGATCTTCCACAGCATCCAGGGCGAGTCCACGCTGGCGGGCGAGCCCACGGTCTTCGTGCGCTTCACCGGCTGCGACCTGCGCTGCCAGTATTGCGACACCGCGTACGCCTTCTACGGCGGCCGGGACATGTCGCGCGAGGAGATCCTCGCCGAGGTGGCGAGATTTCCGGCCAGGTTCGTCTGCCTCACCGGCGGAGAGCCGACGCTGCAGAAGGAGCTGCCGCAGCTGGCGCAGGAGCTCCTCGACCGGGGCTACCAGGTCTCGCTGGAGACGCACGGGCAGCGCCCGCTCGCCGGGGTCCCGCGCGGCGTGCGCAAGATCGTCGACCTCAAGACGCCGGGCTCCAAGGAGCCGCACACCGACTTCAGCGTGTTCGAGGATCTCTCGCCGGGCGACGAGGTGAAGGTGGTGGTCTGCTCGCGCGAGGACTTCCAATGGGCGGTGCGCAAGCTCGACGAGCTGGCGCTCTGGAACAAGGTGCCGATCCTCTTCTCCCCTTCGTACAGCGAGGTCGCGCCCCGGGATCTCGCCGCCTGGTTGCTGGAGAGCGGCAAGCCGGGTCGGTTGCAGCTGCAGCTCCACAAGGTCCTCTGGGGCGAACGGAGAGGGGTGTAGGACGTGCGCAGGCCCTGCTACGTGGTCGATGCGTTCACGGCGCGGCCCATCGCCGGCAATGCGGCCGGCGTCCTGCTCGACGGCGCGGACCTCGACGCGTCGGCGATGCAGCGGATCGCCAGCGAGCTCAAGCACAGCGAGACGGCGTTCCCGCTCCCTCCCCGCGAGCCCGGCGCGGCTCTGCACCTGCGCTGGTTCACGCCGGAATCGGAGGTGGCGTTCTGCGGGCACGCGACGCTCGCCACCTTCCATGTGCTGGTGGAAGAGGCGCGACGCATCCAGGTCGAGGGATCGGGTGTGACGCGGACCGCCTTCACCTGCAAGAGCGGCCGCCTCGAGGTGGAGCTGTCGCGCAGCGATGGAAAGCTGCGCATCCTCATCGAGACCCCGCCCAGCCGATTCGAGGCCGCACGCCTGCCGGCCGAGGTGCTCACCGCGCTGGGAATCGTTCCCGGGGCGCTGGACCCCCGCATCCCTCCGCAGCGAAGCGCCATTCTCGAGGGCAATCTCTATCTGGCGGTGCGGGATCGGGAGACGCTGGCGCGCTGCCGGCCGGAAGCGGCTGCGCTGGAGGGCTTCGGCAAGCAGCTGGGCGTGGCCGGGTACGTCGTGTTCACGCTCGATCCGGCGCCCGGTGTCGACGCTGCCGTCCGCTGCTTCTTTCCGGGGTACGGCATCCTGGAGGACCCGGTCACGGGCAGCGCCGCGGGACAGCTGGGCGCGCTCGTACAGACCTTCCTGCCCGGTGCGCTGCCTCGCCGCTTGCGCGGCGCTGCGGCGGACCCTCCCGGCCCTGCGCGACGTGCACAGCGAGCCCGATAGGCGGCGCCTGGCGCTGGATCGCGCCGGCGTCAAGGGCCTGCGCTATCCCATCTGCGTGCTCGATCGCGCCCGCGGCGTTCAGCACACCGTCGCCGAGATCGACATGAGCGTCTCCGTGCCGCACAAGCGGAAGGGCGCGCACATGAGCCGCTTCGTCGAGCTGCTCAACCGGCACCGGCGGGAGATCGACATCCGCAAGTTCCGCACGCTGTGCGGGGAGCTGCGCAAGGACCACGACGCCGACGCGGCGCACGTCGAGGTGAAGTTCCCCTACTTCATCGAGAAGAGGGCGCCGGTCACCGGCGCGGTCGGTCTGGTGGATTATCCCTGCACCTTCGGCGCGAGCGTGACCCGCGACGACTACGATCTGTGGGTGGCGCTGGAGGTGCCGGTCACCACCCTCTGCCCCTGCAGCAAGGCGATCAGCCGGAACGGCGCCCACAACCAGCGCAGCCTGGTCTCGGTGCGGGTGTGGTTCGACAAGTTCTTCTGGATCGAGGACCTGATCGCGCGGGTCGAGGAATCGGCCAGCTGCGACCTGTATGCCCTGCTCAAGCGGCCCGACGAGAAGTACGTCACCGAGCGCGCCTGGGCGCGGCCGCGCTTCGTGGAGGACCTGGTCCGGGAGGTGGGGACCCGGCTGCGGCGGGACGCGAACTTCACCCGCTGGGAAGTGGAAGCGGAGAGCTTCGAGTCGATCCACGCCCACAGCGCCTACGCCTCCCTGAAACATCCTTGACCGGACGCGGTGTTACGGGGGAGCCTTCCGGACATGCTGATGCTGATGCTGGCCTCCGTCTACCTGAACGGCGTCAATATCGACGGGCTGCGCTCGCAGAAGTTCGAGAAGTGCAAGGCGGTGCGCATCGACGACAGAGGCGACATCCACCTGGAATGCCCGGGGTACCAGGCTGAACGGCAGGCCGCGGTGCCGGCCTCGACGCTCTCGCCGGCGCCGCTGATCCCCTCCGCGGTCGCCGCCGCCATGACCAAGCGCTACTGGCTGGTCAGCGAAGAGAAGGACGGGGCCGCCGCCCAGTACGACGTCGACGTCTTCCTCAACGCGAAGTTCATCCGCCGGATCAAGGCGGGCGAGCCGCAGGTCGTGCTGGAGATCACCCGGTTCCTGCATCCGGGAGCCAACAAGGTGCTGTTCGCGGCCAGCAAGCGCCTCGACGGAGGACGCAAGAGCTCCTCGCCGGGGAGCTTCCTCAAGCTGGTGGTGGGCGAAGGGAACGAGGGAGGCAACACGGTGACGATCGACAACCCGCTGATCGAATCCAAGCGGACGGCGGCGGAGACCGACAACGTGAACGAAGAGTTCACCCTTCAGGGTCGCTGATGCTGCAGGAAGATCCCAAGCGAACGCACCTGCCGGCCGATGCCGCTCGCATCGCCGCGATCTACGTCTCCACCAACCAGCCGGTGGTCCAGCCCATCGGGCGCGCCGCGCAGGCCGCGCAAGCCGCGGTGGTGGCGCTGCGCGAGGGGCCGGTCTTCCGCGTGGTGGTCGCGCTCACGCTGTCCGAGAGCGGGGAGAACGTGATCTATGCCGGCGCACCGGCGCAGCAGCGCGACGTGCAGCAGTCGGTGGAGGAGGCGCTGACCTTCGCCGAGAGCATGGGGTTCATCCTCGACGGCACCGGCTGGGCGGATCTCGACGACGCCCACAAGGCCGAGCTGCTGGAGCGCACTCCGGCCTTCTGGCCGCCAGCGGAGGTGGAGGAAGTGCACCAGGAGCGGCCGAAGCCCGCGGACCCGATGGAAGCGGTGGCGCGCCTCTTCGCGGCGTTCTGCCTGTTCCTGATGGTCGGCTGCTCCGGGCTGACCGCGGAGCAGCGGACGCAGGGCTCGGAGATCCACCAGCAGCTCGGCGACAATCTCCTCTACCAGGGGGACGCGCAGGGCGCGCTCAAGGAATACATGGCCTCGCTGGACTTGCAGGAGAGTCCCGAAGCGCACAACGGCATGGGGCTCATCTATTGGTACTCGCTGGGGCGGCCGGATGACGGGGCGAAGGAGTTCAAGCGGGCGCTGGAGATGCGGCCGGATTACTCGGAAGCGATGACGAATCTGGGGGCGCTGTACATCGCCAAGGGCCAGTTCGCCGAGGCGCTCCCGTTGCTGGACAAAGCGGCGCGCGACCCGCTGTACAAGACCCGGACCGTCGCGCAGTCGAACCTGGGGTGGGCGCTCTACAAGTCGGGGCAGCCGGAGAAAGGCATCGGCGAGATCCGCGGCGCCTTGGCGGTGGCGCCCAAGTACTGCCTGGGGTGGCGGCAGCTGGGGACGATCTACTCCGAGCAGAGCAAGCTGGAGGAGGCGAGCAAGGCGTACGAGCGCTACGCCGAGGAGTGCCCCGACGTGGGCGACGCGCACCTCTTGTTCGGAAAGATCCTGGCGCGGCAGCAGCGCGCGAAGGAGGCCCGGGCCGAGTTCGAGCGCTGCGCGGTGCCCAAGCAGGAGAAGGACAAGCCGGTCGCCTCGGAGTGCGCGCGGTTCCTCAAGGAGCTGGGCGCGCCCTGACAGCCGCGTCGGCGGAGTGTTACAGTCGGCGCATGGACATCTTCGAGACGCTGTCGCGCACGCCGGCGCTGATCGAGCGCGTCGTCAAGCAGGTCCCGGCCGCGCTGATGCGCGTGCGCAGTGGGCCGTTCGCCCTCGTCGAGCATGCCTGGCATCTCGCCGATCTCGAGCGCGAGGGGTTCGGCGAGCGCATCCGGCGGATCCTGACGGAGGAGAATCCGTTCCTCCCCGACTTCGACGGCGAGCGGATCGCGACCGAGCGCGAGTACCTGAAGCTCGATCCGGCGGCGGCGCTGGCGGCGTTCGCGGCGGCGCGTGCGGAGACCCTGCGGCGGCTGCGGGCGATCCCGGCCGGGCAGTGGGATCGCCGCGGAGAGCAGGAGGGCGTCGGCGTGGTCTCGCTTGCCGACCTGCCGCGCCGGATCCTCGATCACGACTTCGCCCATCTGAACGAGATCGCCGACCTGCTCGCCGATCTGGTGCCGTCGCATCCGCTCATCGCCGAGCTGCGCGCGACCGCGCGCGGCGGGTCCCGGAGCTCGAAGGCCGCCTGACGGATGGACCTGCGCGCCCACCGCGTCGATGCCCTGGTGCTGCGCGCCATCGCGTACGGGGAATCCGACCTGGTCGTGCATCTGCTCGTGCGCGGGCGCGGGCGCATCCCGGCGTTCGCGCGGGGCGCGCGGAGCTCGCGCAAGCGCTTCGGCGGGGCGCTCGAGCCGTTCCATCGCGTCGAGGCGCTGCTCGCCGAGCGCGAGGGGCAGGAGCTGTGGGCCTTGCGCGAAGCGCAGCTGGTCGACGCCCACGCGGGCCTGCGCGAGGACCTGCACCGCATCGCGCACGCCGGATACGCGGCGGAGCTGGTCCACGATCTGACCCGGGCGGGGCAGGCCGCCGACGCGCTCTTCGAGCTCCTCGACGACTTTCTCTCCCGGCTGGAATCGAGCGCGGCTACCAGCGCGCGGCTGCGGGCGCTGGAGCTGCTGGCGCTGGAGGCAGCCGGCTTCGCGCCGGAGCTCTCCGCTTGCGCCCGCTGCGGTTCCGAGGTTCCGGCGGGAAGAGCGGGTTTCGATCCCGACGCCGGTGGGGTCATCTGCGCGCGCTGCGGCGAGATGGCCACTTCGCTCGCCCTGTCGCATGCGTCGCGCGTCGCTCTCCGGCAGCTCCGCGCCGGGGGCCTCGGGGCGGCGGATGCGCCCACCTCCGCGGACGGCTCCGGCCGGCCGGCGGATGCCCGCGGGTTCGAGGACGCCTGCGTGGAGGCGCAGCGTCCGTTGCGGCTGTTCTTGCAGCACCACATCGGGCGATCGCTGCGGAGCGCCGACTTCCTCGCCCAGGTCGGCGCGCCTCAGTAGAGGCCGACAGCTTGCCAGAGGCGGATCGCCGCGGCCGCCGGGTCGCTGGCGCCCAGCACCGCGCGGATGCAAGCGACTCCGCGGGCTCCGGCCTGAATGCAGCGGGGGGCGTTGGTCTCGTCGACGCCGCCCAGCGCCAGGACGGGGATGGGCGCGGCCCGGCACGCCAGCGCCAATGCGGCCTCGCCGCTCGCGACCTTGCCCGGAGTCTCGAAGACCGGAGCGAACACCGCGAAGTCGGCGCCTTCGCGGGCCGCTCGCGCGACGTCGTCGGGCGAATGCACGCTCACGCCGATCAGTCCGATCCCCAGGGCGCGCGCTCCAGCGACCGGGAGGCCATGAGCCGGGAGATGGACGCCGTCGGCACGGGCGGCAAGCGCGACGTCCGCGCGATCGTTGACCAGGAGGGGTGCATCGAACCGGGTGCAGATCTCGCGAAGGGTGCGGGCCTCGTCGAGCAGCTGGCGAACGGATTGGCCCGGCCGTCGCAGCTGCACTCCCGCGGAGCCACGCGGCAGCACGGCGAGCGCGGCTTCCACCGCCGGCATGGGATCGCCGGACACCGGCGTGATCAGGTACAGCCGGATCACGCGCCGCCGATCACTCCGGCCAGCGGGCTGGAGGCGCTGCCGTACAGCTTGCGGGGGATGCGGCCGGCGAGCCAGGCGAGCCGGCCGGCCTCGGTAGCCAGCTTCATCGCCGTGGCCATCGCGACCGGATCCTTCGCTCCCGAGATGGCTGTGTTCACAAGGAGGCCGGATACGCCCAGCTCCATGCACAGCGCGCAATCGGAAGCGGTGCCCACGCCGGCGTCCACGATCACCGGGACCTTCGCCTGATCGAGGATCATCTGCAGCGAGTAGGGGTTGCGCAGGCCCAGCCCGCTTCCGATCGGCGCTCCCAGCGGCATCACGGCCGCGCACCCGGCGTCCTCGAGCTTGCGGGCGGCGACCGGGTCGTCGTTGGTGTACGGGAGCACGCGAAAGCCTTCGCTCACCAGCTGCTTCGCGGCCTTGATGGTCTCCTCCGCATCGGGCAGGAGCGTCTTCGGATCGGAGAGGACCTCCAGCTTCACCAGCGGGTTCTCGCCCCCGAGCTGCAGCTCGCGCGCCAGCCGGCAGGTGCGGACCGCATCGTCGGCGGTGAAGCAGCCCGCCGTGTTGGGCAAGAGGACCATGTCCTTGGGGATCCAGTGGAGCAGCGAGGCCTCGCCGCGCGCTTGCAGATCGAGTCTGCGCACCGCCACCGTGACCATCTGCGCGCCGCTCGCTTCCAGCGCCGCTTTCATGGTGGGGAAGTCCTTGTACTTCCCGGTCCCGACCACCAGCCGGGAGGTGAAGCGATGTCCCCCGAGTACGAGCTCGTCCATGTGTTCAGCCTCCACCCACGAAGGTGACGATCTCCAGCACGTCTCCGGGGGCGAGCTCCTGCTCGCCGTGCCGCGCCTGTTTCACCACCTCGCCGTTGCGCTCGACGGCCACCCGCTCGGCCCGGACATCCAGGTGGCGCAGGAGTGCCGCCACCGTCAGGCCGTCCGGCAATTCCACGGGTTCGCCGTTGACCGTTGCGCGCATCGCGGCGGTGATAGGCTTGGGACGAGGCGCGGTCAAGCGCCGGTGGAGGTCGGTTTGGATCACGCGCAGCTCTTGGGCCAGGTCTCGATCTTCCGGGAGCTGTCGAAGGAGACCCTCACCGACCTGGCGAAGCGCGTCTGGCACAAGCAGGCGGAAGCGGGCTCGGTGATCGTCAGCCAGGAGGACGCGGGCGATGCGCTGTACGTCATCGCCCGGGGCAAGGTGAAGGTGGTGCTCTACGGCGAGACCGGGCGGGAGATCATCCTCAGCATGCTCAAGGCGGGTGACTTCTTCGGGGAGATGTCGTTGCTCGATCGCCAGCCGCGCTCCGCCAACGTCGTCGCCGTGGAGGAGTCCGAGCTCCTCTGCCTGGACCGGGAGGGATTCCAGACCCATCTGGTCGCCCATCCCTCCACCGCGCTCAACGTCCTGGCGGAGATGTCCCGGCGCTTGCGGCACGCGGACGAGGTGATCGGGGACCTCGCCCTGCTGGACGTGTACGGGCGCGTGGCCCGCACCATCCGAGACCTGGCGCAGAAGCAGGGGCAGCCCGCGGAGGGTGGCCTCCTGATCAAGGAGCGGCCGACGCACCAGGAGATCGCCGGCTTGATCGGCACCTCCCGGGAAACGGTGTCGCGTGCGCTCAACGACTTCACCCGGCGCGGGCTGCTCGAGATGCAGGGAAAGCAGATCCTCGTCCGCTGGGGCTTCTTGCGGAAGGTGGACGACGCGGCGTAGAACCTCGCGCCCGATGTACCGCGTCTCCAAGCAGCTCTGGTTCTGCGCCGCCCATCAAGTCCGCCTCTCGGAGGACCGGTGCGAGGCGCTGCACGGACACAACTACCGGGTGCTGGTGCACGCCGAGGCGCGGGAGCTCGACCGGACCAGCTACGTGATCGATTTCGCGGAGCTGAAGAAGGCGGCGGTCGAGGTCTGCGGCCGCTTCGACCATCTGAACATCAACGAGATCGAGCCCTTCCGGGAAGGCGAACGAAATCCCACCGCCGAGGAGCTGGCGCGTTATCTTTGCGAGCAGCTGGGCCGGCGATTCGACGACGGCCGGGTCCGGATCGCGAAGGTCGAGGTCTGGGAGACGGACAACAACCGGGCGGAATACACGCCATGAAGAACGGGATCGGCAGGCAGCATAGCGGGTTCACTCCCTGGTTCTGGAGCTATCGCTTCCCGGCGAAGTTCGAGGCCATCGTGGTGGCGGCGGTGTTCGCCGGCGTCATCGCCATCCTCGCTCTGCTGTTCAGGATGCCCGGTCCGCTGGTGGTCCACGTGCAGGACGACAGGAAAGATCCGATCATGGGCGCGCGGGTGACGTGCACTGCCCCTGACGGCGCTTCCTCGCACGCCGGCCTCACCGATGTGTTCGGCGAGGCGAAGTGGCCTGGCCTCGCCAAGGGCCCCTGGAAGTGCGACGTGACTCCGCCAGAGCGATTCCACGCGCCGGTACAGACGGGATACGTGACCGTCGTGCCGCGGAAGCCGGCGATGTGGACCCTCGTGGTCGAGCGCCCCGGTCAGATCGTGGCGCAAGTCGTCCGTCCGCAGGGACAGCCGCGGGCCAAGGTGGCGGTGCGCGCGGTCTGCGGCACGGAGACCTGGGAAGCGCGGGGCGGGGTGGTCGACGGCCTCGCCACGCTGTTCGTCCCTGCAGGCAAGTCCTGCCGCGTGGGACTGGTCCGCCCCGAGTTGCCAGGCGACGGTCCGGTCACTGACGCCAAGCTGGATTGCACGACCGCCCCCTGCACCGCACCACTCGTGGCCGGCGTGGGCGAACGCATCCAGGTCGTCCTGACTCCGAGCCCCGAACAATGGGCCGCAGTCCGTCCCCCACCCGAGCCCGACAAACCCGAGCTCGGCCAACCCTGAGAAGCTGGGACGTTAGTCGGAATTTAGGGACACAATACGCAACTCACCGTGCCAACTCCGCCGCGTGCAAACCGGGTACACCGGTAACAGGGCAAACCGGGCACATGGGTAACACCTGCCAGGCAGGGGAGCGCAGGAGAGCGCTCCGTGTTGGTGGAGTTCGTCCTGGCCGAGAGGCGTCGGGACCCGTGAAGGTCGTCGACCGGGCGCGTTTCAACCGGTTGAAATGCCCCCGCGCGCAGGGGGTCGCCGGACCAACTCGTGCCGGCATGCCGGCACGAGTTCCTGCGGACCGATTGGGACACGATACGGAACTCTCCAATCCATCTCGCCCGGCAAACTCGCGCCCGAACCACGAGGTCCGCCCAAATCAATTCCGCCGCTCGACGCTAGTTCAACCGGTTGAACCGCGCCGCCCCCGAGGGTCCGGACCGCGCCGCCAGTCGGGACGGGCACGAGCTCCCCCAAACACCCGAACAACGGCTTCTCCGGTCCGAATCACCCTCGCCCTCGATCAGCCAGCGGCGCCTCAGCGCCCGCAGTGCGTTGCGGGGTCGGTTGGCATGGGCAATTGCGTATTGTGTCCCCAGATCTCCGACTAAAGTCCTGTATGGTGTCCCCAGAACCCTAGCGGCCCTGGTAGAGGTCCATGATCTGGCGCAGGAGCTGGATCGCTTCGTCGCGAGGGCGCTGGAAGGCGTTGCGACCTACGATGGAGCCGAAGGAGCCGCCGTCGCGGAGGCCGCGGATCTCGGTGAGGATCTCGTCGGTGCTCTTGGCTTCGCCGCCGGAGAAGATCACGATGCGCTTGCCGTTGAAGCAGCTTTGGACCACGTGGCGGGCGCGGTCGGCCAGGGTCTTCCAGGGGATGTTGTACTTCTCGAAGGCCTTCTGGGCCTCGGGCTGGTAGATGAATTCGCCCGGCGGCTTCACCTTGACGATGTGGGACCCGAGCTGGCAGGCGATCTGGGCCGCGTAGCCGGCGACGTCGACGGCCGTTTCGCCCTTCTTGTCGGTGATGCCTTCGCCCCGCGGATAGCTCCAGGTCACGACCGCGAGCCCGCGCTGCTTGGCCTCGCTGGCCAGGTCCTTGAGGTTCTCGTACTGGCGGTTGCGGGCCGCCGAGCCGGGATAGATCGTGTACCCGATGGCGACGCAGCCGAGCCGGACCGCGTCCTTGACGGTCGCGGTGACCGCGCTCTCCGGAGGATGGCCCTTGCTCAAGGTGTCGCTGTTGTTGAGCTTGAGGATGAGCGGGATCTGGCCCGCGTACTTGCCCGCGACCGCCTCGATGAATCCCAAGGGAGCCGCATAGGCGTTGCAACCCGCGTCGATGGCGAGCTGCACGTGGTACTCGGGGTCGTAGCCCGGCGGATTCGGCGCGAACGACCGCGCCGGGCCGTGCTCGAAGCCCTGGTCCACGGGAAGGATGACGAGCTTGCCCGTGCCGGCCAGGCGGCCGTGCATCAGCAGCCGGTACAGGTTGGTGAGGGTGCCCGGATTGTCCGAGGGGTACCAGCTGAGGATCTCGCGGACGCGGGAAGTCGTTTCCATGGTCTGGGTCTCCTTCGCCCGGCCGAACCTAGACCGCCGCCCGGGGAGCTTCAAGAAAAGTCGGCGCCTACCGTTGCGGGGCGGAAAGTGGGGGCCGGCTGGACGTCGGGCGGCCGCGCAGGAACAGATCCGCTTCGTCGATGAGCGTGGCGAGCTTCTCGCGCGAGGACCATTCCGGCGTCAGCTGCAGCTTGGCCCCCACCACCACGCCGCGGTCGCGGAAGAGCTGCACCGCGTTCTCCAGCGTGGGCTTGGTGAGCGCTTCGATCCGATGGATGCGCCCGGCCAGGTAGGCCGCCCGGCCGCGATCGAGCGCCTGCCGCATCCACTCCCGCGCAGGCATGGGCTCGCGCAGCAAGAGCCCCAGGGCGTCGGTCGCCACCCAGACTCCTTCGCCGAAGGGCCGGAGCAGCTCCGCCAGGAGCGAGAGCATGCGAACTCCGCTCGCCACGGGTTGCACGCCTTCGCCCACGCGCTCGGCCAGGCCCCAGCGGAAGAGCAGGGCGAAGGTCTCGTCGACCGTGGACTCGAGGCTCTTTCCCGGCGGGAAGATGAACTCGTACTTCAACAGCCGGGAGGCGTCGCGCGCGCGCCTGAGCAGCTCGTCGTGCGGCACCCGCTCGCCGCCGAACGAGCGGAGCGCCGCCGCCAGGATGGCCGGCGCCACCAGGAAATGGAGGATCCCGTTCTTGTGGTAGTCGAGCGCGATCCGCCGCTCTTCGGGGATGGCGTAGAAGCGCTCGCCGCCAGCCTCGTGCCGCTTGAGCATCCCGTCCGCGCAGAGCGATTCCACCGCGCTCAGCACCGGTCTGCGGACGGACTCGCCGCTCCCATGCGCGCCCGCATCGACCGCTGCGCGATGCAGGAACTCGGCGCGTTCGACGATCTCGGTCTCGCTCAGCGCGCGCCGCTCGTGGCTGAGGAGCACCGCGGCGGCGAGTCCGGTCGGCGCGAGCGGCGCCGCCGCATTGATGCCCGCCGCGATCTTCCAGCCCAGGTGCTGCACCGCCTTCTTCTTCTCCTCGGCGGTCACAGCCTTCGGATCCAGGCCCCGCTCGCGGAAGGCTTCCGCCACCGAGATCGGCTCGCCCACCCGGATGGTGATCCGGCCGTAGCGCTTGCGCAGGACCTTGGTGGCGGAGAGCAGCGCCTTGGCGTCCTCCTTCTGCTTCTCGCCCCCGAGCAGCTCGTGCTGGTAGCTGCGCGCCTCGACGATCTTCTCGTACGAGAGGCTGATGGGCGCGAAATAGGCGTCCGGCCGGACGCCGGTGAGCCAGGCGTCGACCTCCAGCGTCAACATCCCGAACTTCGGCGGCAGCAGCTTGCCGGTGCGCGAGCGCCCGCCCTCGATGAAGAACTCCTGGGTGAAGCCGTCCTGCAGGAGCCGCTTCACGTAGGCGCCCATGGTCGCCGAATAGATGCGATCGCCGCGGAAGCTCCGGCGGATGAAGAACGCCCCTCCGGCCCGCAGGAGCCGCCCGACCGGCCAGAAATTCAGGTTGTCCCCCGCGGCGACGTGGGGCGGCTGCAGCCCGTAGTCGTCGCAGATCATGGACAGGATCATGTAGTCGATGTGCGACTTGTGGCTGGGACAGAGGATCAGCGGGGCCTTCTTTCCCGCCTCGACCAGCCGCTTCATCCCCGCCTCGTCCACGTCGACGCCGTCGTAGATGCGGTGGAAGACGAAATCGAGCATCCGCTTCATCACGTCGACGACGAACGGCCGGTAGCGGGCGGCGATCTCGCGCAGGTCCTTGCGCGCTTCCTTCTCCACGCTCTCGTCGGCCCGCCCGCGCTCCCGGGCGATCTCCGCCAGCGTCCTGCGCAGCTGGAGGTCGCGCAGGGTCTCGTCGATCACCCGGTCCGCCGTCTTCAACGGAGGGCCCGTGACGATGCGCGTCTCGCGGGCGAGGTGCTGGTGGAGCCAGCCGCGCACCCGCCGCGCCACCCGGGCAGGTTCCGCCCCGGCGTTCATCGCGTTCACGTCGGCCAGCGAGACAGCCTCGCCCACCTTCACGTAGCTGTTCTTGCGATATCCCAGGTAACCGAGGAACGTGCGGATGGCGCCGGGCTCGTCCGGATCGCCGAGAAGGGCGTCGCGCCAGGATCCGCCCAGCCGCTTCGGGCGCTTGTGCCAGAGGAACGTCAAGGGCACCAAGGCGATGGGCCGCGTCTGCTCGCGCTGCAGCTCGATGAGCGCGGGGAATGGGTCGGACAGCGTGGTCACCGCCGACGGGAGCGTCCGCGGTGCGCGCAAGAACACCATCGCCGCCTCGCCCCGGCGCACCGCCTCCACCACGCGCGCCACCTCTCCGCTCTCCCGGGCGCGGATCTGGTGTCCGCCGAGGTACCAGCGGGCGAACGGGGAGAAGATCCGGTACCCGAGCCCGGTCGCCGCCCTCGCCAGCGGGAGCCGGTGCTTCCAGAACGTCCAGTTGAAGTAGAGGAGGTGGAGGAGCGAGCTGGATCGCAGCACGTAGACCAGCGTCGCCTCTTGCGCCAGCTTGCGCAGCGGCCCCACCGCATCCGCCGGGAACGCCACCGGGTCGAACAGCTTCCGCAGCAGCCAGCGCGCGAACGGTCCGTAATGGCCCGTTCGCCGCGCTGGCAGCGCCTGCGCCGTGGGGGCGAGCTGCGTGCCGGGCACCGAGGCCATGGGCCGCACTCTACCCGAGTGCACCCGGACCGGCGCCACCCCCAAGGCTGTGCTCGAAGATCTCCCCCCGGCCCCGTGGGTCGGGGGGGCGGGCTCCTCTGGTGGTCGTTCGCGGCGTGCTTGCCGACGCCGGGTGCAGCGGCGGCTGCAGACGCGCCGGCCGGAAGGATTTCCATCGTCAGCGCGTCGAGCATCCCGGGCTGCCGCCCAGACCAGCCAGCTCGGCGACCGCCTTGCCGGGCGCCGTGGACAAGGCGCGAGCGAGTTGCTCCAGCCTCCGCGCGGCCCCCGGCGTCGCGCGCAGCCAGGCGACGCAAGCCGCCCCGCCGGCGCGCTCCAGCTTCTCGGTGGCGCCGCGGGCTTCGCGCACTTCGCTCAGCCACAGCTCCCCGGCGGCGCGCTCCAGCGCGTCGAGCAAGCCCCGCCTTTCGGCGAGCTGGCCGGCGACGTCGAGCTCGGCTTCCTCCTCGCTGAGCCCGTCCCCCTGCGCGCGGGCACACAGCGCATCGAAGATGCCGTCCTCCCCGAGCTCGGCGCGGACCCAGGGGACGAGGAATGCGGGGTCGAGCTGCGCGGCCATCAGCGCGGATTGTACTGGACGTCGTGGACGGCGGTCCCGCCGGGCGGGACCTCGATCTCGGCGTCGCGTTCCCCGAGCCGCTCGTGCCAGATCCTCACCTTGTGCTTCCCCGGCGGCACATCGCTGATCTTGTACGTTCCATCCGCTCCGCTGACGGCGTACGCGGGGGTCTGGAGCACCACCAGCCAGGCTCGCATCCAGGGATGCACGTCGCAGCTCAGCTTGAACGTCCCGGGTTGGGTCAGCCTGGTGGGCACCACGTGTCCAGGGATGGGCATGGCGTAGTTGAACAGGCGCACGTCTCCGGCCTGGGCCCGGACGTTGTGCAGCACCTTGTCGCTGTTCATCACCTCGAGGGTCGCCCCCAATGGCGCCACCACGACGTGGGGCAGGAAGATGCACTGCTGCTGGTCCAGCTTCTCCTTGCCCGGCTTGAAGTCCGCCGGCAGCGACACGTCGGCGAGCCAGACGACGGCGTTCTTCACCCCTCCGCCGTCCGAGACCTCGAGCGACTCGTCGGGCTTGCTGGTGCCGCAGAGCTTCATCTCCCGCGTGACCGGCAGGTTCGCGAGCTTGGGAGCAAGCCCACTGAGGGTGATCTTGCCGGCCAGGGACCCTGGTTCGGCGGCCAGCAACAGCGCGAGGAGGATCATCGGTGGCCGTCAGTAGTCGAACGCGCCCTCGCTGACAAGGGTCGCCCTTGACAGCCGGACGGTCCTGTCTACATTCGCGCCCCGAATCCAGCGGAGGCACATCCATGCCGGCGAAAGAGATCACGTTCCACCAGGTGGCGCGCGAAGAGATCCTGCGAGGAGTCAAGACCCTGTCCGACGCAGTGGCGGTCACGTTGGGTCCCAAGGGCCGCAACGTCGTGCTGGAGAAGTCATTCGGCGCTCCCACCGTCACCAAGGACGGCGTGACGGTCGCCAAGGAGATCGAGCTCGCCGACCGGTTCCAGAACATGGGCGCGCAGATGGTCCGCGAAGTCGCCACCAGGACCAGCGAGGTCGCGGGCGACGGCACCACCACCGCGACCGTGCTCGCGGCCGCCATCTACGGAGAGGGTGCGCGGCTGGTCTCGGCCGGCCACAACCCCATGGCCCTCAAGCGCGGCATCGAGCAGGCCGTGAGCGCCATCGTGGAGGAGCTGAAGAAGCTCAGCACCAAGACCCAGGGCAAGAAGGAGATCGCCCAGGTCGGCACCATCTCCGCCAACGGCGACGAGACCATCGGCAACATCATCGCCGACGCCATGGAGAAGGTGGGCAAGGAAGGCGTGATCACGGTGGAGGAGGCCAAGGGCCTGGAGACCACCCTCAAGGTCGTCGAGGGCATGCAGTTCGACCGGGGCTACATCTCGCCGTACTTCGTCACCGATCCGGCCCGGATGGTGGCCGAGCTGGAGGACCCGTACATCCTCATCACCGAGAGGAAGATCGGCTCGATGGCCGACCTGATTCCCCTCCTCGAGCAGGTGGTCCGCAGCGGAAAGCCCATCCTCATCATCGCCGAGGACATCGAGGGCGAGGCGCTCGCCACCCTGGTGGTGAACAAGCTGCGCGGCACGCTCAAGGTCGCCGCGGTGAAGGCGCCGGGCTTCGGCGACCGCCGCAAGGAGATGCTGAAGGACATCGCGGTGCTCACCGGGGGCCAGGTCATCGCCGAGGAGCTGGGCAAGAAGCTGGAGCAGGTGACCCTGAACGATCTGGGCCGCGCCAAGCGCATCACCATCGACAAGGACAACACCACCATCATCGACGGCGCCGGCGCCAAGCGGGACATCGAGGGCCGCATCAAGCAGATCCGCGCGCAGATCGAGGAGACCACCTCGGACTACGACAAGGAGAAGCTGCAGGAGCGGCTGGCGAAGCTCGCGGGCGGCGTCGCGGTGGTGCAGGTCGGAGCGGCGACGGAGACCGAGATGAAGGAGAAGAAGGCGCGCGTCGAGGACGCCCTGCATGCGACCCGCGCCGCGGTCGAGGAGGGAATCGTGCCCGGCGGCGGCGTCGCCTTCATCCGGGCCCGCAAGGCGCTCAAGAATCTCGACGTCTCGGGCGACGACTCCGTCGGAGTGCAGATCGTCCGGCGCGCGGTCGAGGATCCGCTGCGTCGGATCGTGGGAAATGCCGGCCTCGAAGGCAGCATCGTCCTGCAGAAGGTCGAGGAGGGGCAGGGCGGCTTCGGATACAACGCGCGCACCGACAAATACGAGGACCTGGTCGCGGCGGGCGTCATCGACCCGACGAAGGTGGTCCGCAGCGCGCTGCAGAACGCGGCCTCCGTTGCCGGCCTCCTGCTCACCACCGAGGCGATGGTCGCCGAAAAGCCGAAGAAGAAGGCCAAGTTGGCCGGCGGCGGCGCGCCAGGCATGGGAGGGATGGGCGGAATGGGCGGCATGGGTGGAATGGACTACGGCGGTGGCGACGATCTCGATTACTGAGCCCATTCCGACAACGTGCAGCACCCGGGGGGCCCGCCAGCGCGGGCCTCTCGCGTTTCAGGGGCTGAATTCGAGCCTGATTCGGGTTTTTGCCTGGACCTGCGAAAGCTTGCCTCGGTGCTGGTAAGCTTGTACTCCTGAAGGGCCCGCGGTGGAGGCCGCGTTCATGCCCAAGACCCTGCTGCTTGCCGACGATTCAAAGACCATCCAGCAGGCAGTGAGCATGACGTTCGCGCGCGAGGACCTCCAGATCTCCGCCGTCGACGATGGCGAGGCGGCGCTCCAGGCGGCGAAGCAATCGAAACCCGACGTGATTCTGGCTGACGTGAGCATGCCCAAGCTGGGCGGCTACGAGCTTTGCCAGCGCGTCCGCGCCGACGCCGGCCTCAAGGACGTGCCCGTGCTGCTCCTGGGCGGGCCAACCCCGATCGATCCCGCCAAGGCCATGGCCGTGGGCGCGAACGGCCACATGCCCAAGCCGTTCGACAGCGCGAAGTTGATCGAGCACGTCAAGACCATCCTGGCGAATCCCCGGGCGAAACCTGCCATCGCCGCGGCCGCCGGCGCGGCGGTGGCCAGACCGGTCGCCGCTCCCGCGAGACCCTCCATCCCTCCCGCTCCTCCCAAGCCGTCCGTTTCTCCCGGAGCGGCAGGCGGCACGATGGTGATGGCCCGGCCGCCCGTCCCCGCCGCGGCCCCCGCGCGGCCGCCCGCCGCCGCGCCGCCGGCGCCTCCCCGGCCATCCGGGCCTCCGCGGCCTTCCGTTGCTCCTCCGGCAGCCGCACGGCCCGCCGCTCCCGCGGCGTCCGCGCCACCGCGCCCGTCGGCTCCTCCCGCGGCAAAGCCTTCCGCTCCACCGGCCGCGGCCAGGCCCGCGGTCAAGCCGCCGGCTCCGCCCGCGCGACCGCCGCAGCCGCCGGCCGACGAAGACGAAGACATTCCCCTGGACGTCGACGAAGTGGCCGAGGAGGTCGCTCCCGTCCCGACGCCCTTGCGGCCGGTCCCTTCCTCTCCGCACAAGCCCGCCTTGAGCGTCGTCCCTTCGCCGGGAGACGGCGGCGAGGCGCTGCTGCGCGAGGCGCTCTCCAAGGCGAGCCGCGAGGTGATCGAGAAGATCGCCTGGGAAGTCGTTCCCGAGCTGGCGGAGACCATCATCCGCGAGGAGCTCGAGCGCTTGATCAAGGAGCGCGGAACGTAGCCTCGTGGTATCTACCCGCGCGAAATGAGCGAGAGGCGGGTGGAGAACGAGCTCGACAAGGGATACGACCCCTCGCGAGTCGAGCCGCATTGGGCCCGGTGGTGGGAAGAGCAGGGCTTCTTCCACGCCGAGGACGTCAGCGACAAGCCGCCGTTCTCGATGGTGCTGCCGCCGCCCAACGTCACCGGCTCCCTGCATCTCGGGCACGCGCTGACCGCCACCATCGAGGACGTGCTCGCGCGCTGGAAGCGGATGAGCGGATTCAACGTCTGCTGGATGCCGGGCATCGATCACGCCGGCATCGCCACCCAGATGGTGGTGGAGCGCGAGCTGCAGAAGAAAGAGGGCAAGTCGCGCCACGATCTCGGCCGCGAGGAGTTCCTGCGCCGCGTCTGGAAGTGGAAGGAGGAGTCCGGCAACCGGATCGCGCAGCAGCACCGGGCGCTGGGGGCGTCGCTCGACTGGGAGCGCGAGCGCTTCACCATGGACGAGGAGTCCTCGCGCGCGGTGCGCGAGGCCTTCGTGCGCCTGTACGAGGACGGGCTCCTCTACCGGGCGGAGCGCCTGATCAACTGGTGCGTGAAAGACGGCACCGCGCTCAGCGATCTGGAGGTCGATCACGAGGAGGGCGTGAAGGGCGAGCTGTACAAGTTCGCCTACCCGCTCGCGGACGGCTCGGGCGAGATCGTGGTGGCGACGACGCGGCCGGAGACGATGCTCGGCGACACCGCCGTCGCGGTGCATCCGGACGACCCCCGGTACAAGGCGATGATCGGCAAGAACGTGCGCCATCCGATCACCGGCCGCGAGTTCCCCGTCATCGCCGATGCCGAGCTGGTCGACCCCAAGTTCGGCACTGGCGCGGTCAAGGTGACGCCGGCGCACAGCTTCGAGGACTTCGAGTCCGGCAAGCGGCACAATCTCCAGTTCATCAACATCCTCAATCCCGACGGGACCCTGAACGAGAACGCGGGTCCCTTCCAGGGGCAGGACCGGATCAAGGTCCGCGGCCCGCTCAAGGAGAAGCTTTCGCAGCTGGGCCTCGACCGCGGCACCGAGCCGCACACCTACGCGCTGGGCCGCTGCCAGCGCTGCGGGAACGTCGTCGAGCCCCTGATGTCGAAGCAGTGGTTCGTCCGCACCCGGCCGCTCGCCGACCAGGTGATCGCCAACGTCGACGAGATGAAGTTCGTGCCGGAGAACTGGCGCGCGGAGCTCCTGCGCTGGATGCACAACATCCACGACTGGACCATCTCGCGCCAGCTCTGGTGGGGCCACCAGATCCCCGCCTGGTACTGCGAGAACGGCCACCTGACGGTGGCGCGGCGCACGCCCAGCCAGTGCGCGGAGTGCGGGTCGCAGACGCTGACGCAGGATCCGGACGTGCTCGACACCTGGTTCTCGTCCGGCCTCTGGCCCTTCTCCACCTTCGGCTGGCCCGAGGACACGCCGGCGCTGCGCACGTTCTACCCGAACTCGGTGATGGAGACCGGGTTCGACATCCTCTTCTTCTGGGTCGCCCGCATGGCCATGCTCGGCCTGCACTTCATGGAGCAGGTGCCGTTCCGCACCGTCTTCCTCCACGCCATGGTCCGCGACGAGAAGGGCGAGAAGATGTCGAAGACGCGGGGGAACGTGATCGACCCGCTCGACATCACCGCCAAGTACGGCGCCGACGCCCTCCGCTTCACCCTCGCCTCCATGGCGGGGCAAGGGCGCGACATCAAGCTCTCCACCGAGAGGATCGCCGGCTACCGCGCCTTCGCCAACAAGATCTGGAACGCGGCGCGATTCGTGCTGATGAACGCGGAAGGCTACGACCCCCGCGCCGGACCCGCCTCCGTCTACGACCGCTGGATCCTCAGCCGCTTCCAGCGCTGCGCGGACGAGACCCGGGCCTCGCTCGAGCAGTTCCAGCTCAGCGAGGCGGCGAACGGGATCTACCGCTTCGTCTGGCACGAGCTCTGCGACTGGGCCATCGAGCTGAGCAAGCCGGCGCTCTATGGGGAGAAGACGCCGCGGGAGCGGGCCGGGGCGCAGGCGGCGCTCCTCACGGCGCTGGAAGGCGCGCTGCGCCTGTTGCATCCGTTCATGCCCTTCGTCACCGAGGAGCTCTGGCAGCGGCTCCCGAACCGCTCCGGCCGCACCGTCATGCTGGCGCCGTTCCCCGGACCCGGACCGCGCGACGAGGCAGCGGAGCGCGAGATGGACGTGATCATCCGGGCCATCGAGGGCGCCCGCTCGGTGCGCGGCGAAGTGAACCTGCCGCCGAACCAGAGAGTGCCGCTGGTGCTGTTCGCCCGGGATCGCTCCCTGTTCCAGCGGCACGAGCGGGCGTTCCAGCACCTGGCCAATGCCAGCGAGGTGACGCTGCGCGGCTTCGGGGAAGCGCGGCCGCGGCAGGCCGCCGTGCACGTCGAGCCGGAGGTGGAGGTGCACCTCCCGCTGGCCGGGTTGATCGACTTCGCCGCCGAACGGGCGCGCGTGGAAAAGGAGATCGCGCGCAGCGAGGCGGAGTTGCAGGGCCTGCGCAAGCGCCTCGACAATTCCGGATTCGTCGAGCGCGCCCCGCGAGAGGTGGTGGAGAAGGACCGCGCCCGGGCCGAGGAGCTGGCCGGAAAGCGGGAGAAGCTCGCGCGCCACCTGGCGCGCGTGACCAGCGTGGAGGTTCCCATGGAAGACAACAATCCGCAGCAGCCGGGGGGCAACGGAGCGTCCGGCCAGCAGGGACATCGAAGCCTGGATCAGCTCGGCACCCACGGCGGTCCCGCCTCGGGTACGCCGTCGAAACCGCCTGCCTCGAGACCGCCGGCGTCGAGGCCACCGCCGGCGTCGAAGCCACCGCCAGCGTCGAAGCCACCGCCTGCGTCGAAGCCACCGCCTGCGTCGATGTCGGACGCCGGAGAAGAAGCGGGCGCGGGCGAGGAAGTGATGGGAACGGCTGGAACCCAGGCCAGCGATGAAGACGAGGCCGAAGGCCTGGCGGCGCGAGCGGTGTCCCGGGTGAAGTCCATCGCGCGCGGCCTGATGGAGAAGCTGCCGCACGACGACCGCGGTTCCGTCTCTGAGGAGGAGGACACGGCGGCTCGGCCGGCGAAAGCGGGCCGGGTGGCCGCGGCGCGAGGAGCGAAGAAGGGCACTCGCGGCGCGGGCGGCAAGTCGAAGAAGCAGTCGAAGCGGCCGATGAAGGCGAAGTCGCGATCCACCGCTCGCGGAGCCGGCAAGGGCCGCGGCGGGCGGAAGGGCGCGCGGGGAAAGAGCGGGGGCAAGCGGCGGCCCTCGACGCGCAAGGGCAAGAAGTAGGGATGGCGCGTTCCGCCCCCCGGGGACGGGCGGCGCCGGGGATGGCCATCGACTTTGGCCGTCCCGGCGATTCGGTCGCGAAGCTGATCGCGGTCGCGCTCGAGGAGGACGTAGGCCCGGGCGATCGCACCGCCGAGGCCTGCGTTCCCGCGGGCGCGACCGGGACCGGGCTGATCGTCGCCAAGGAGACCCTGGTGGTCTCCGGAGTCTCCGCCGCCGCGCGCGTCTTCCGGGCCCTCGACCCGTCGTGCGAGCTCACCGCGTCCAAGGGAGAGGGAGACGAGGCGGGCCCCGGCGACGCCGTGTTGCGCGTGCGCGGATCGCTGCGGGCGATCCTGACCGGCGAGCGCACGGCGCTGAATCTCCTCATGCGCCTCGGCGGGGTCGCCACCCTGACGCGAAAGTACGTGCGGGCGCTGGCGGGCACCAAGACCCGGCTGTTGGACACCCGCAAGACGACGCCGGGGATGCGCGAGCTGGAGAAAGCAGCGGTGCGGGCCGGCGGCGGCTCCAACCATCGTGGAGCGCTCTTCGACGGCATCCTGGTCAAGGACAACCATGCCGCCGCGGCGGGCGGAGTCGGCGAGGCCGTCCGCCGGGCGCGCGCCGCGGCGCATCCGCTGCTGAAGGTGGAGGCCGAAGTCAGCACGCCCGAGCAGATCGAGGACGCCCTGAAGGCGGGCGCCGACATGCTGCTCCTCGACAACCTGGGCGACGAGGAGCTGCGCAGGGCTGTTCTATTGGTACGCGGCCGTGTGCCACTGGAGGCGAGCGGGGGGATGACCCTGGACCGGCTCCCGCGCGTGGCCTCGACCGGGGTAGACTACGTATCCGTGGGAGCCCTGACGCACTCCGCGCCGGCCGTCGACTTGAGCCTCCTGGTGGAGGCCGATCGATGACGGCGTCCCTCGCACCGGCAGGCGAGGGGCATTGGACGGATGTCAAGCAGGACGCCATCGTCCTGGGCCTCCTGCTGGAGTGCGCGGACGACTTCGTCGCCGGGAGCGTGCTCTGCGACAAGCTGGACGTGCCGCGCGCCGAGCTGCTCAAGCGCATCGATTCACTCCGCGCCCGGGGCTACGTCATCCATACCCGGGGCGGGATCGGCTACCGGCTGGTCGAGGTGCCCGACGAGCTCGGAGAAGCCCAGATCGGTCCGCTGCTGGCCACGGGTGAGCTGGGACGCCGGATCCACCACTTCGACGAGGTGGAATCCACCAACGACGAGGCGCATCGCCTCGCGGACGCCGGCGCGCTGCACGGCGAGGTGGTGGTGGCCGACTTCCAGACCCGCGGCCGGGGCCGACGCAGCCGCTCCTGGGTCGCGCCCCGCGGGAAAGCGGTGACCCTGTCCGTGGTGCTCCGCCCGATGGTTCCGCCGCAGCGGGCTCCGGAGATCACGCTGGCCGCCGCGGTGGCGGTGGCCGAGGCGGCGCGCGAGCTGGGAGCCCACGGCGCGCGCATCAAGTGGCCCAACGACGTCGAGTGCAAGGGCCGCAAGATCGCCGGGCTCCTCACCGAGCTGCGCGCGGAGACCGATCGGGTGCGCCACGCGGTGCTGGGAGTCGGTTTCAACGTCGCGCTGCAGAGCGCCGATTTTCCCGACGAGCTGCGCCCGATCGCCACCAGCCTCCTGGTGGAGACCGGCGAGCGGCATCCGCGGCCCGTCGTCTGTGCCCGCCTGCTGGAGCGCCTGGAGGAGTGGCTCAGCCTGCACGAGACGGAAGGGTTCGGACCGGTCGCGGAGCGCTGGCGCGAGCTCTCCAGCACGCTCGGGCGGAGGGTCCGGATCGCCAGCGACGGCGAGGCCTTGGAAGGCGACGCGGTCGACCTGGCGGACGATGGAGCTTTACTTTTACGAGCGGCCGGCGGCGTGCTTGTGCGGGTGTTGGCGGGCGACGTGGAACACTGCACGGTGCTGTAGGCAGCAGGGCGTGAACGGAAGATTGACGACAGCTTGAGTCACTCCCGATACTGCAGCGGATGCTGCTCGCGATCGACGTGGGAAACACCAACACGGTGCTGGGAGTCTTCGACGCGGGCAAGCTGCGAGACTCGTTCCGGGTGCAGACGGAAAAGGATCGCACCGGCGACGAGTACGGGCTGCAGATCAAGGCGCTCTTCGACTTCGCCAACCTGCGCATGGCCGACGTCCACGACGTGATCGTCTCCAGTGTCGTTCCTCCGATGGCCTTTCCCCTGGAGCAGATGTCGAAGCGCTTCTTCGGCCGCAAGCCTCTCTTCGTCGGCCCCGGAGTGAAGACGGGAATGCCCGTGCTCTACGACAACCCACGGGAGGTGGGCGCGGATCGGATCGTCAACGCCGTGGCGGCGTACGACAAGTGGCCGCAGGGCCTGGTCATCGTCGACTTCGGCACCGCCACCACCTTCGACGCCGTGACCCCCAAGGGCGAGTACCTGGGCGGCGCCATCGTGCCGGGGATCGCCATCTCCATGGAGGCGCTGTTCCATCGCGCCTCCAAGCTCCCCCGGGTCTCCTTCGAGAGACCGGAGCGCGTGGTGGGCCGGAACACCGTCGCCTCGATGCAGAGCGGGCTGGTCTACGGCTACGTGGGAATGGTCGACGGCCTCTGCGTGCGGATGAAGGAAGAGCTGGGGTTCCCCGTCAAGGTGGTCGCGACCGGCGGGCTCGCGCCGCTGATCGGGACCGTCTCCAAGCAGATCGAAGTGGTCGACGACCAGCTCACCCTCGACGGCCTGAGGATCATCTACCAGCGCAACGCGGGCGATCGCTGATGCCGGAGAACAACGACGACCGGCCGGAGCTCCCGCGCGGCGCCACCCCCTCGGAGCTGGACGCGCTGCGCGCCACCGTGCGCACCGCTTCGCGCACGCAGGCCGTCGTGCAGACGACGCCGCGGCCCAGCGCGCCTCCTCCGCCGGTGGCAACCGCCATGGTGCACCGGGGCGAGGTGGACCGCATCATCGACGAGGGGCGCTCGCTGCTCGACCTCGATCCCCGCGCGGCGCACGACATCTTCGAGAAGGCCTGGCGGCGCAACCTGAACGATCCGCGGGTGCTCTCGAACTACGGCCTGACCCTGGTGCTGGTCGACGGCGACCGGCAGCGAGGCATCCGCTTCTGCGAGGAGGCCTTGCGCCGCGGGATGCAGACCACCGAGACGCTGGTGAACCTCGCCCGCGCCCTGGTGGTGACGCGCAACAAGGAGCAGGCGGTGCGCGCCCTGCGCAAGGCGATGGAGCTCTCGCCCGACGATCCGCGGGTGACCGCCGAGTTCGCCACCCTGGGCCTGCGCCGGCCCCCGCCCATCTCCTGGCTGCCGCGCGACTTCTTCCTCAACAAGTGGATCGGGAAGCTGACCTGGAAGTATTCACGGCGCGCGCGGCTCGATCCGCTGGCGCGGCCCGAGACCGAGTAGGTCCGGATGAGCGAAGCGCAGGCGAAAGCGGCCGAACCGTCGGTTTGCCCGGTGCCGCTCTCGGCGCTGCCCACCAACTTCCAGAAGCACGTCGACCCCAAGGCTCCGGTCCCGCTGCGCATGATGGGCGCCAAGGCCCTGGTCCCGATGGGCCCGAAGGAGATGGCCACCGCGCTCTTCATGCTCACCTTCGACGCGGACGCCGCGGTGCGCGAGGCGGCGGCGAAGAGCGCCGCGGGGCTTCCCGACCGCATCCTCTCCGTGGCGCTGCGCGACGAGGAGATCGACCCGCTGGTGCTCGAGTATTACGCGGGAGCGTTCGCGGCCAGGCCCGAGTATCTGGAAATGCTGGTGCTCAATCCCAACACGCCGGACCGCGCGGTGCAGCGGATCACGGCTGCGGCGGGAGAGCGGATCCTGGAGATCGTCGCGCAGAACCAGCTGCGCATGCTGCGCTTCCCCGACATCGTGCGGGCGCTGGCGGGCAATCCGGCCGCGCGCCCGAGCACGGTGGACAACGTCTGCGACTTTTGCGTCCGTTCGGGACTCTTGCTCGAAGACTTGCCGGCTTTCAAGGCTGCGCGCCGCCGCATCCACGGCGGGTCGGAGCAGGACGAGGCGCTGGCCAGGAAAGTGGCCGCCGAGCAGCAGATGTCCGAGGCGCGGGCGGAAGCGGCGCTGGAGCAGATGGGCGCCACCGGTCCGGACGGCGAG
>WNFT01001878.1_pt1 | contig 28557 bp, 23 predicted proteins | sample 5400191 | NCBI WGS metagenome assembly WNFT01 (sample SAMN13153359, study PRJNA577476) | soil metagenome | isolation source: 80 cm saprolite under Madrone tree | place: USA:California | collected 2016-06-14 | reverse complement strand
CCAGGAGCTCTCATCGCCACGACCGCCGTCAGTGCTGCCGACGGCAATTGGGCGTTCCGGGGCACCACCGGTCTCAGGCCGACCACGGTCTGTGTGAAGTCCGCGGGTGGCGGCGTGTCCAGCAGGGCGGTGACCCCGAAGTAAGGTTCTCGACGTAGCGCAAAGCAGAGCGCAACGGGCCGCTTGGGCGTCTCTATCCGGGATGCCCAGGCGGTCCTTTTTTTTGCCATCGTGCTCACACTCGCCGGAGTCTGACGATCCTTCGGATGTAGGACTGTAGGGAAATCTCCGCGTAGGTCGCACCACCTCGCGTCGGCTCACACCCTTCAAAATCAAGATCTTCCTCATCGAGATCTCCCTTTCGGGATAGTTTGAAATCCGCACAATTGTCGGCGTTCGCTTTCAAGAGCTCATCCTTCGGTGTCGGTTCTCCAGGGTTTTTTTGAATTTGGCTCAGAAAGTGCGCTTACCCCAGCAAGCCCGGACACTCCGGCAAGCCAGTGGAGGAACCGGGTGAGCGCTCGAAGTGGACGGGAATTTCTCGACACTCAAGCAGACAGGAGATCGATGCCAATGAGAGCAATCGTGATGAGCCTGGTAGTCGCAATGAGCCTGATGGTGCTCGCGCTTCCGTATGAAGCCGCCGTCGACGCCGGACGGCGACGCGGTCGCCGCGACCGGAGTCTCGCTGATGTCTTCGCTGAACGATGGTGCCCAGCAGCGGTTCATCGTGCAGGTCGGTGCGGCCCTTCCGGATGGGACCCAACTCTTCGTGTCGGCCAACGGCGAGCCCGCGGGCACGATGACCGTCGCCGGCGGAATCGGGACACTGGACCTCAACAACGACTCTGCCCTTCCCGCGGGAACCGATCCGGTGTGCGCCATCGGTCACGTTTGGGTGACCGACGCGAACGGGACGATCCTTCTGAGCGGCTTCTAAAGACAACCCCACGACATTGCAAGACCGCAAATCATTGCAATGAGGAGATATGGCGACATGAAGCCTTACGCATTCAAATGGTGGATCTCTCTGGCAGTCATGGCCTTCGTCGTGTTCACGAGTGGGTTGGCGTTCGCCCAGCTCGGTAACGGCCTGGCCGCGGTCGGTCTCGTCGACCCGGCCAATGGCTTCCCCAAGTGGTATCTCGACCACAACGGCCTGCAGCTCGGGCAGTGCCTCGACACCAGCGCGGTTGATCCGTGCGGGCTGATCCTTGCGGGAGCCCTTCCGAATCCCGCTTTGCCCGTCTCGTTTCCGGGCAACTTTCCCGGCGAGTTCTTTTACTGGCGCGCCGTGGGCCGGGTCTTCGGAATCGGAACAACTGGCGCGAGGGGAGAAGTGGTCCTCAGCGTTCAGGGAGGGTTCGGGGGCCCGACGCTGACGCCGGCGGATGGCATCGCCGCTGCTGGCGTGTTCGCTCGCTTTCGAATCGTGATTCCGAACGGCCTGACGCCCGGAGCCACGTACAGCGTGACTCACCCGTTCGGCGCCCAGTCTTTCGTCGCCGACGCTTTGGGAGCGTTCAAATTCACCCGGGACATCGGATGCATCCCCGTTGCTGGCGCAGTTCCGCCCCCCTGTAACTTCGCCAGCGTCCTCCCCGAAACCAACTCGGGGCCACTCCTCCAGTGGGATCCGGCCGCCTCGATCCCACCCGCGGGGTTCATTGGTCAACCGGCCATCCCCCACGCGGTCATCGGAAGCCCCGTCAACACCAACATCGTCCGCTTCAGTGGCCCCAATATCGGTGGGCCAGGAATCAATTCACTCGAGACCAATCTCTTCCTCGTGACGGGGAAGATCTACGTCCGGCCGGCGACGACCACTACCATGACGTCGGCGCCCAATCCTTCAGCGGTCGGGCAGGCGGTGACGCTGAGCGCGACGGTGGCCAAGGTTGCGCCAGCGCCTGAGGCGCTGACCGGTACGGTAACGTTCTTCGACGGCGCCACGGCGCTCGGCGCGCCGGTGCCACTGACCGCCGCCGGGACCGCGTCGCTCACGGTCACGACGCTGACGGCCGGGACTCATTCGCTCACGGCCACCTACAACGGCAACCTCGACTTCGCGGTCAGCACGTCTGCTGCCGTGACTCAAACCGTGAAGAACAGGACAACGACCAGCCTGACCTCGGCCCCGAACCCGTCGAACCTCGGGCAGGCCGTGACGCTGAACGCATCGGTCACGTCGCCCGGCGGCGTCCCGACGGGAAGCGTGACGTTCATGGATGGTGCAACGACCCTCGGTACCGCGGCCCTTGTGAACGGCAGCGCATCGATCTCCGTCTCCACGCTGACCGCCGGCAGTCATCCGCTCACCGCGATCTATGCGGAGACCGCGACATTCTTCGGCAGCACCTCTGCTGTCGTGACACAGGTCGTGAACATCCCCACCACCACGAGTCTTGCGTCCGCGCCGAACCCCTCGGTGACGGGGCAGGCTGTGACACTGAGCGCGACGGTGACCTCGGCCGGAGGCATTCCGACGGGCACCGTGACGTTTAGGGACGGCGCGACCGTGCTCGGCACGGTGACACTCGTCAACGGCAGCGCGTCGCTCTCGATTTCGACGCTCGCCGTCGGAGCCCACTCGCTCACCGCAGCCTACAGCGGCGCGGGGAACTTCCTCGCCAGCACCTCGGCCGCTGTTGCCCAGACCGTCAATCCAGGCAGCACGACCACGACCCTCACCTCCACGCCGAATCCGTCTGGGTTCGGACAGGCGGTGACTCTCAGTGCGACGGTCAGCGCCGTCGCGCCGGCCGTGGGTGTGCCCGCCGGCACCGTGACGTTCCGGGATGGTGTGACCGTTCTCGGCACGGCCACGCTCGTCAACGGTAGGGCTTCGCTCTCCATCTCCACGCTGGCCGTCGGCAGTCATCCGCTCACCGCTGCGTACGGCGGCAGCGCGACCTTTGCCGCCAGCACCTCGGCGGCCGTGAACCAGGTCGTCAACGCAGGGAACTCCACCACGAGTCTCACTGCGACGCCCAATCCTTCGATCACCGGGCAAGCCGTGACGTTGACGGCCACGGTGAGTGCCGTGGCGCCGGCCACCGGCGTGCCCACCGGGACGGTGACATTCCGGGACGGCGTGACCGTCCTCGGCACGGCGACGCTCGTCAACGGTAGCGCTTCGATCTCGACCTCCACGCTGGCCGTCGGAAGTCATCCGCTCACTGCTGCATACGGCGGCAGCGCAACCTTCGCAGCGAGCACCTCGGCAACCGTGACCCAGGTCGTGAATGCGCCGGGCGTCGCGGCGACCACCACGAGCCTGACCTCCACGCCGAATCCCTCCACCACCGGGCAGGCCGTCACGCTTACCGCGACGGTGACCTCGGCGGCCGGTGTTCCCACCGGGACCGTGACCTTCCGGGACGGCGCGACCGTGCTCGGCACGGCCACGCTCGTCAACGGTAGCGCCTCGATCTCCATCTCCACGCTGGCCGTCGGAACGCACCCCCTCACTGCCGCCTATGGCGGAAGTGCGGCGTTCGCAGCCAGCACCTCGGCAACGGTGAACCAGGTTGTGAACAACCCGGCGGCCGGGACGGATACCGTTTCGATCAACCGGGCCGAATTCGTCGTTGCCCAGAACCGGCTCCGTGTTGAAGGCACCACCACCGCGGTTAACGGCGTCTTCGCCGCGACCGTGGAAATCCACAACGGCCCAGCCGTCGGTGGCGCCTGCACCGGGGCTCTCATCACCACGATCAACAACCCTGGTGGCGTCTTCAGGCTCGACGGCACCGCGACTCCGCCGGTCACGTCGGTCTGCGTGAAGTCGGCAGGCGGTGGCGTGGCCACGAGCCCGGTGGCGCAGAAGTAGTGTTCGTCAGGTAGCGCGCTCGTCGCAGAGCGCAACGGGCCGCTCGGGCGTCCGAACAGGACGCTCGAGCGGCCCGCTCGTTTTCACGATCCGACTTCCAACCAGCGACGTTCGGCGCGTAAACAAATCCGGCACCGCAAGAAGTGATCGGATCCTTCCGATGTGTCGTTCGGCAGAGTTTGGAAGCTTCGCGATCCTCAGCGCGCGATGCCGGAGATCGTCCGTCGATCTCGAGTTTTCTTTGCGATTTCTGCGCTTGGCTTGAAACCTGCTCCCGCCCCTCCGACCGGCCGCGCGGCGCTGGAAGATGCACTCATACATTCTGTCTTCGCCTCGCGCGCCGAAAACTTCGCTGCGGAGGTAGGACAGATGAAGCGTGGCGCGTTGACATGGTGCATTACTCTGTCTGCAATCCTGTGTATCATCCTCACCGGAGGCTGGGCGTCGGCGCAAAACGCCCAGGGCCTCTCCGCCGTCGGAGCCCTCGACCCCATCACCGGATTTCCCAGATGGTATATGGACCGGACTGGTCTGCAGCTCGGGCAATGCCTCGACGATAGCGCGGCGGATCCCTGCGGAGTAATCGCTGAGCTTCCGGATCCAAATCAGCCGCTGGTGTTCCCGGGCAATTTCCCCGGCGAGTTCTTCTACTGGCGTACCACGGCCGACATCGCCGACATTGGCGGTATCGGCGGCCGGGCGCGCCTGGTGATGAGCACCCAGGCGGGCTTCGGTGGCGCGACGGAAACGCCGGCCGACGGCCCCGGGTCGCAGATCGTGTTCGCACGCTACCGCGTCAGGGTCGTCCCCAACGGCCTCGTCCCGGGAGCGACATACACCGTGACGGCTCCGTTCGGCGTCAAGTCATTCGTCGCTGACGCGGCGGGATCGATCAATTTCACCCAAGACGATGGATGCCCTCTCGGGACACCCCTCCCCTGTAATTTCGCCAGCGTCCTTCCCACCACCGCCGCGGGGCCGTTCCTCACGTGGGACCCGGCCTCGGCGCCACTCCCGCCTGCCGGGTTCATCGGCGATCCCGCGATTCCTCACACGATCATCGGGAGCCCCTTCAACACCAATATCTTCCGCATCCAGGGGCCGAACGTCGGCGGGCCCGGCGTCAACGTCGTCCAGACCAATATCTTCTCGATCGTCCTCGGGAAGATCTACGTCCGGCCGGCGACCTCCACCGTCCTCAATTCAAGCCCGAACCCCTCGGTGTTCGGACAGGCGGTGACGCTGACCGCGACGGTGACGCCTGTGGTCGCGGACACGATCGCGCCGACCGGCACCGTGGTGTTCAAAGACGGTGCGACCACGCTTGGCGTGGTGACGCTGGTCAACGGGAGCGCCTCGCTCGTCACGTCCGCGCTGGCCGCCGGAGCTCATTCGCTCACGGCGACCTACAGTGGAGACCTGGAATTCTCGCCGAGCGCCTCGGCGGTGCGGACCCAGACCGTGAACCGCGGGCAGACCGCGACAACTCTGACCTCGACTCCGAATCCCTCCCTTGCGGGGCAGGCGGTGACGCTCAACACGACGGTGACCGCAGTGGCGCCCGCCGCGGGCGTGCCCACCGGCACTGTGACGTTCATGGACGGCGCGACCGTGCTCGGCACGGCCACGCTCACCAATGGCAGTGCCTCGCTCGTGACGTCCACGCTCACGACCGGGAATCATTCGCTCACGACCGTCTACAGCGGCAGCGCGAACTTCAACGCCAGCACCTCGCCGGCCGTGAACCAGGTCGTGAATTCGCAGACGACCACGAGCCTCACTGCTCCGCCCAACCCGTCGGTGTTCGGCCAAGCCGTGACCCTGACGGCAGTCGTCAGCCCCGTCGCTCCGGGCACGGGTGTCCCCACCGGCACCGTGACGTTCAGGGACGGCGCGACTGTCCTCGGCACGGTGACGCTCGCCAATGGCAGCGCTTCGTTCGTCATCTCCACGCTGGCCGTCGGCAGCCACTCGCTCACCGCGGCCTATAGCGGCGGCGGGAACTTCCTCGCCAGCACCTCGGCGACCGTGATCCACACCGTCAACCCCGGCAGCACGAGCACGAGCCTTTCGTCGACTCCCAATCCGTCCACCCTCGGCCAAACCGTGACGTTGAGTGCGACGGTGAGCGCCGTGGCTCCGGCGGTCGGAGTGCCCACCGGTACCGTCACGTTCAGGGACGGCGCGACCTCGCTGGGCGTGGTGACGCTCGTCAATGGCAGCGCGTCGTTGACCGTCTCGACGTTGACGACCGGGAGTCATTCACTCACCGCGGTCTACAGCGGTAGCCCGAATTTCAACGCCAGTACCTCTCCGGCCGTCACCCAGGTGGTGAATCCGGGCAACACGACCACGAGCCTGACCTCGACACCCAATCCCTCCAACTTCGGCCAGACAGTGACGCTGAGCGCGACGGTGAGCCCGGTCGCCCCAGCGACGGGCGTGCCCACCGGCACCGTGACGTTCCGTGACGGCGCAACCGCGCTGGCCACGGTGAACCTCGTCAATGGCAGCGCCTCGTTCAGCCTCGCGACGCTCACCCCGGGTAGTCATTCGCTGACGGCGGTCTACAACGGCAGCGCGAGCTTCGCCGGTAGCACGTCGGCGGTGGTGAATCACGTCGTGAATGCCGGCAACTCCAGCACCAGCCTCACGTCAACTCCGAATCCGTCCACGACCGGACAAACGGTGACATTGACGGCGACGGTGAGCGCCGTGGCCCCAGCCACGGGTACTCCCACCGGCACGGTGACGTTCAGGGACGGCGCGACCGTGCTCAGCACGGTGACGCTCGTCAACGGCAGCGCTTCGTTCCAGACCGCCGCGCTGGCCGTCGGTAGTCATCCACTCACCGCGACCTACAACGGCAGTGCAACGTTCTCAACCAGCACCTCGGCCGTCGTCACGCAGATCGTGAATGCTCCGGCCGCGGCCGCGACATCCACGAGTCTGACCTCGACGCCGAATCCCTCCACCGTTGGGCAAACCGTGACGTTGAGCGCGACGGTGACGTCGGGCGCCGGCGTGCCCACCGGCACCGTGACGTTTAGAGACGGCGCCACCGTGCTCGCCACTGTGACGCTCGTCAACGGCAGCGCGTCGTTCCAGACCGCCGCGCTCGCCGCCGGCAGTCATCCGCTCACCGCGACCTTCAACGGAAGCGCGGCGTTCGCAGCGAGCACTTCTCCAACAGTGATCCAGGTGGTGAACGCCGCCAACAACGCGGCGGACACCGTGACGATCAACCGGGCCGAGCTCAGGGTCAACAATGCTGAGCTTCGTGTGGAAGGCGTCAACAGTCGTACCGGCAACGGAAGCTTTGCTCCGAGTGTCGAGATCCACAATGGCCCCGCTTCCGCTGGCACCTGTGCGGGGGCTCTCATCGGCACGACCGCCGTCAGCGCCGCCGACGGTAGCTGGCGGTTCCGCGGGAACACCAACCTCGCGGTGACCACGGTCTGCGTGAAGTCCGCGGGTGGCGGTGTCGCCAGCAGTTCGGTGACCCAGAGGTAAGCGTCTCGAAGTAGCGCAGCACAGGGTCCGCTCGGGCGTCCGGCAATGCCGGACGCCGGAGCGGGCTCCTGAAGAACACTTCAGGGGCGTCTCATCCGAGAATCAGCTTCGCGTCAACCTACCCACACGCGAGCCAAGGGACTATAGCCTCACCCACCGTTCGCAGCGATGCTGATCGTAGCGATTATCGGCGTGACTCAGAGGCGCGCATGACCGAACCGAAGGGCCCCCGTCAGTGCCCGGGCTGCTCACGGCCTATGAAGGGCGCATCTCTCTTCCACCACCGGTGCGTCGCACAGAACACCGCGATCGACGGCCGAATCCATGATTTCCTGCGTCGACATCATCCTTCAGGTTTCTGCGCCCCCTGTCTCAGCAGGGCGCTCGATCTCACGCACGAACAGACGGAGAACTTCGTCAGAGCGTCACGGGCCGACAGGCGGCTTGTCATCTTGCTCGGCGCACGGTGCGTGAGCTGCCGCCGGTCGCGGCTGACCGTGCAGCAGCTCCCTTTTCGCTTGCCTACACGACGACGTCCAGGTTCCCCTGATCGGACTGATGGGACGGCAGGACGTTAGGGAAGGTCGTCAACCTGCCAGAGATCACGCCCGCTCGTACGAAAGGCGCTTCACCTTATCCATGTTCGTGCCTTCGATGCGGATGAGCTTGGTCGAGCCCTCGCGCCGCGGTGAGTGCAGGTCGCCCTCGTTGTAGACGTACGCCATGCCCGGCTTGAGCGTGTAGACGCGACGACGACGGGCCTTGCCCGGCTTGTCGGGTGTCGCCTTCTCCACGAGGTCCCAGTCGGTCATCTCGGTCTCGCCCATCGCCTGGCCGTAGATGGCCCACGAGTGCGCGTGGTCGTGCGGGTTGCTCTCCTTCGCGCCTTTGTAGTTGTGGGCGAGGATGCAGAACCCGAGCTCCGGATCCTCGAACAGGATCTTCCGGTCCGGGACGTCGTCGCCCACGTGCTTCGTGACGAACGCGCTGTCCTTCAGCACGTTCTGGACGATGGCGCACACCTTCTGGCGCCCCTCGGGCCCGGGCTGGGCCTTCAGCGCCTGGCGAATCTCGGTCGCGAGCCGCTCGAGCGTGTATGCCATGTGTCGTCCTCCCTGAGACGCGTGTTACGCGAAGTGGGGCATGACCTCGGACGCGAACAGCGCGAGCGAGCGCGCCGACTGCTCGTGCGTGAGAGTGCCGTAGGCGAAGCGCGTGACGAAGTAGTTGCAGCGGCTCTCGCTGAGGTGGCGCTCGATCTCCGCTCTCACCGTGGCCGGCGAGCCGACGATCGCCGAGTCCTTGGCGATGGCGAGCTCCAGCGTCTCGGCGAAGTGGAACGGCACCGAGCGGAACTTGCGCCACAGGCTCACCAGACTGTCGTACCAGGCGCGGTAGGCGGGCGCGGCGATCTTCATCGCCTCGGCGTCCGTCTCCGCGACGTGGATGTGGCGCCCGCATCCGACCAGTCCCGCGCCGGACGTGTGGCCGTCCCAGGCCGCGAGGTAGGCCTCGACGATCGGCCGCAAGCCGGCGATCGGGCCGTGGCCGACCACGCTCGCGCCACGTTTCGCGGCCGCGGTCGCGCTCTCCGCCGACGTCACGCCCTGCCACAGCGGCGGGTGTGGGCGCTGGACGGGCTCGAGCTCCATCGGCACGCCGCGGAACTGGTAATGGCGCCCGCGGTACGTCAGCGTCTTCTGCGTCAGCCCGGCGAGGATGACCTGGAGCGCTTCCTCGTAGATCTCGGCCGCTTCCAGGAAGTCCACGTTGTTGTACGCGAGCTCGTAGGGCGAGATGCCACGCCCGACGCCGAGCTCGAAGCGCCCGCCGCTCAACTGATCGAGCATGCAGATCTCCTCGATCAATCGGAGCGGAGGATAGAGCGGCAGGATGTAGACGAGCGGGCCGAACCGGATGCGCCGCGTGCGCTTGGCGAGGGCGGCGAGGAAGATGCCCGGCGACGGAGCCATGCCGAGCGACGTCGCGTGGTGCTCGGCGACGTGATACGTGCGGAAGCCGGCGGCGTCGGCGGCCTCCACCAGCCGCAAACGACTCTCGTAGAGCGCCGCCAGCGGCCCCTCGCCGCGGTCCACGTGATCGAAGATGCCGAACGGGACCCTCATCGCCACCACGATGATAGCCGACCTGACGGATGATTTCCCGAGCGTCACGGATGCCATGGACGTCGGTTCGATCGACGCGTTCGCGGAGGACCTCCGCCGCGCGCCTGCGTCGCCGGCTATCGTCGCAACAAGGCGAACAGTCCGATTGTGATGAGAGCGGCTACGAGGCCGAGTAGCGCGTTGAGCATCAGGTCGCTCCGATGCCAGCGGCGTAGAGTGTCGAATGTGATGATGGAGACTTCCACGATCGGATCGCCACGCAGTTTCGGGCGCACCGGAGGCTGTTCACGTGACGTAGGACAGCGCCGGCGTGGAAGTGACACGTGGCGCAGGCGATCTGACCGTCGCCGCCGGTCTGGGTATCCCAGAACAGCGCCTTGCCGAGTCTGATCGCGGCCCCATTGTTGATGATGGTGCCGCCGATTCGCGGCGGGACACCGACAGTCGACAGTGGGGCGAGATCCCCGGCGGCGGCTGCGATGCGGACGTCCACCGCGATGAGCCACGCAGTCAGCAACGCGGCGGTCAGGGCGAGGATGGGAAAGGGGTTGTCGCCAGCCTCCATGAACGGAGAGCCTCCGCGCCCCAGGCCGAACGATTCGGAGCAGCCCGAGCACGATTGGAGAACCTGGCAGAGGGAGCGAGGCCCGAGACGTGCTCGGAACCTCCGCCACGACGCGATACCTCACGGCATTTCTCACGCCATCGCTCTGAAGTCGGGGCCTTACAAAACGTGAGACGCCGAAATTCTCGCGTTCGTCAACTTTTCCGACGGGGCACGCCCCAAACAGGATGCGACTCGGTCCTACAAGGAGGACGATACCTTCCGATCGTGACCGTGCTGGAAGGGGTCGGCGTTTATCCGTCTGACTTGAGCGTTTTCATACGCGTTTGCCCGCACTTCTGGCACTTGTAGTGAAAAACGGTCTTCCCGTGATCCTTAACGTCGAAACCGATTCGGAGCATCGGCAAAGCACAGCTCGCGCATAGTGTCGACCGTCTCCGAGGAACCTTCCTGCGAATCGTTCCCATGACTCCAACTTCCCGGCCGAGACGACCAGCGTGACATTCGTCAACGCGCTCGGGACACTGACGAAGAGGCGCCATTACCAGCGCATTGCCCACTGACTGCTGCAAGGAGCCGGCCCCACGGTCGACGACATCGAAAATTCAGGAAGGTTTCAGGTCTGCCGGTTGGGGAGCAAGAGGCTCTGTCACGATCGCCGACTATGCCGAAACGGCCACTGACCGGCGATGACACAGGAGTTCGGCGACCTGGTGACGGCGTCGTTCGTGAGATCCGGCGCGCCGATTCGATGCCGCCTATCTGTGAAACTATCCAGGCAAAACACGTGCATCACTGATGACCGGGCGACGCAGAGCCACGCTCCGAGTGTGGATCCGCGGGACCATGACACCCAGCCAGCCTGCGGTGCGCGACTGTGGACTTGGGAGCCGGAAATGTGTAAAGAACCGGTCGGCGTTTTACAGGAAGACGCTGACTGCGCGGTGTTCGACGATCGGAGATAATCCCGGCACGACACCCGACAAGGAGACGCCCATGACCCTGCTTCTGCGGCGGCTTACCCTGATCGTCCTCGGCCTCGCCCTGGTGTCGCTCGGGGCCGGCCCGGCGTCCTCCCAGGCCCCCACCCGTGGTCACGCCGCCGAGGCCCACGACATGGAGCTGGTTGGTCACGACGACCTTCAGGGACGCTCGGCCTACCAGCCGACGATCCATCAGCAGCGTGGCCGCGTCATCGCGTATGTCGGCCACCACGGCGGGAAAGCGCGCAACCCTCTGACCGGAACCGAGGAGGACAACGGCACGTCGATCGTGGACGTGACCGACCCGGCGAGGCCGCGTTACCTGGCCCACATCCCCGGGATGCCCGGCGGCCCCGAGCAAGGCGGCGCCCAGATGGCGCGCGTGTGCGACCGGATGGGCAAGACGTACTTGCTGCGGACCTTCGGCAACAACATTCCCGGCTCCGCACACGAGGTGTGGGACGTGACCGATCCGGCGAAGCCGGCGAAGGCGAGCACGGTGGCCTCCGGGCTCACATCGACTCACAAGAACTTCTGGGAGTGCGACACGGGAACGGCGTACCTGATCTCGGGCGATCTCGTCAAAACCGATCCGTTGCAACTCGGGCCGTCGGGCTGGCGCACGTGGCGCATGACCAAGATCTACGACCTGAGCGACCCGACCAGGCCGGTGTTTGTGCGCGACTTCGGTTTGGCCGGTCAGCAGCCCGGATCGACCGGTCCGATCCCGGTCGCTCACGGCGTGCACGGACCGATCGTCCTCGGCAATCGCGTCTACTTCGCCTACGGGACCAGTGGCGAGGGCTTGCTCCAGATCGTCGATCGCCAGAAGCTGCTCAGCGGGCCGAAGGAGCCGACGGCCGCGAACCTCAACGCGCCCGAGATCAGCCGGGTTCAGATGGCGCCCAACTGGGGCGGCCACACCGCGTTCCCGATCCTGCGCGTGCCGATCGCCGACTGGGCACCGAATACGAAGGAGCAGACGCGCGATTTCGTCTTCCTCGTCTCCGAGGCCATCGCCAACGAGTGCCGCGAGTCGCGCCACGCCTCGTTCGTGGTCGACATCACCGCCGAGACGCGGCCGTTCGGCGTCGCCACGTTCCAGGTGCCGGAGTCCAAGGGCAACTTCTGCAAGCGCGGTGGGCGATTCGGGCCCCACTCGTCCAGCGAGTCGTTCGCGCCGATCTTCTACCGCAAGCTCGTCTTCGTCGCCTACTTCAACGGTGGCGTGCGGGCCGTCGACGTCCGCGACCCCTACGCGCCGCGCGAGGCCGCCTTCTACATCCCGGCGACGACGGAGCGGACCGGCGAGCGCTGCGTGACGAACGGGACGCGAAGCTGCAAGGTGGCGATCCAGACCAACAACGTCGAGGCGGACGAGCGCGGCTTCGTCTACCTCGCCGATCGGGCCAACACAGGGTTGCACATCGTACGGCTCACCGGCGAGGCGGCCAGGATCACGGGAGGCAACTGAGCGCGACGAAATGAGGACGCCATGCCACGAGTGACCGGCCTCGGACACGTCGGGATCTACGTGCGCGACCTGGAGCGGATGGTCGCGTTCTATCGGGACGTCATGGGCATGCGGATCACCAAGCAGAACTGGCGCGTCGGCATCGTGTTCCTGAGCGCGGATCCCGACGCGGTCGATCACGAGATCGCGCTGATGCGGGGACGACCCGATGCCACGGATCCGCACCTGATCCAGCAGATCTCGATGCGGGTCGCCAGTCTCGACGACCTCCGCGCGTTCCACCGTCGCCTGGTCGCCGACGGCTATCGCATCGAGGAGGTCGTCAACCACGCCAGCGCCATCGGCTGCTACTTCTTCGACCCCGAGGGCAATCGCACGGAGGTGTTCTGGGTGACGGGTCGGCCGTGCTGGGTGCCCACCGTCAGCCCCATCGACATCCATCAGTCCGACGACGCGGTGCTCGCCGAGGTCGACCGCGTCTTCACACAGCTCCGCGACGTCCCGATGGGAGGACGGATGTCGGAGGAAAGCGCGACGCTCGCGCCGGCGGCCCGGCAGGGCTAGGAAACGGAGAACACCATGGCACAGCGACTCACTCGTCGGACGTTCCTGGTCAGCGCCGCTCTCACCGCGCTTCCCGTGCCGGCCTTCGCCCAGGCCAAGCCGGTCCGTATGGGGCTACTCACCGTGAAGACCGGGCCGCTGGCCACGGGCGGCATCCAGATGGAGCAAGGCACCATCCGCTTCCTCAAGGACCGGAACTACACACTCGCCGGCCGCAAGGTCGAGCTGGTTGTCGGCGACACCGGCGGTAATCCCGCGGGCACCAAGACCAAGACGCAGGAGCTCGTCGAGCGCGACAACGTCGACATGATCCTCGGCCCGCTCGCCGCCTTCGAGCTGCTCGCCATCTCCGACTACGCCGCCCAGGCGAAGATGCCGATCCTGAGCCTCGCCGCGGCGGAGGACATGACGCAGCGCAAGCCCAACCCGTATTTCGTTCGGGCCTCCGGGACGTCGGCGCAGTACCTGCACCTGCTGGCCGACTACGCGGCCAAAGAGCTGAAGTTCAAGCGCGTGATCACCATCGCCGACGACTTCGCGTTCGGCCACGAGCAGATGGGCGGCTTCCAGCGCGTCTTCGAGGACGCGGGCGGCCGCGTCGTCAAGAAGCTGTGGCCGCCGCTGGTGACGCCCGACTACACTCCGTACCTCGCGCAGATCAGCGGCGTCGACGCCGTCATCCAGGGCTTCGCCGGATCGAACCCGTTGAAGTTCATGAAGCAGTACAAGGATCAAGGGCTCAAGCTCCCCGTCCTGGCCGGCGCGCCGGCCGGCGACGACGCGCTCCTGAAATCCTTCGGCGACGAGGCGATCGGGATGATCTCGGTCAACTTCTACACGAACGACCTGGACACGCCGAGCAACAAGCGGCTCATCGACGGGATGGTGCGCGACTACGGCAACGTTCCCGGCACCTACTCCGCCGGCCTCTACATCGCCGGGATGGTCGCAGAAGCCGCGCTCGAGAAGACCGGCGGCAAGACCGACGACCGGGAGGCGTTCAACCGGGCGCTGCGCGCGGTGTCGCTCACCGACACGCCGCGTGGGCCGTTCCACTTCGACCACTTCGGCAACGTCGTCGGGGCCTTCTACCTCCGTCGCTGCGAGCGGAAGGGCGACAAGCTCGTCAACACGACGATCAAGACGTATCCGAGCGTGAGCCAGTTCTGGACGTACGACGAGAAGTGGTTCCTCTCCCAGCCGGTGTACTCGCGCGATTATCCGCCGCTGAAATCCTGAGGGGGCCTCGACGGCCCCCTCCTAGCTCCGCATGAACCTGTGGTTCGTGCTGGCGATCAACAGCATCACGCTCGGCGGCCTCCTCTTTCTGCTCTCCGCCGGCTTCTCGCTGATCTTCGGCCTGATGAAGATTCCCAACCTCACCCACGGCTCGTTCTTCATGCTGGGCGCCTACCTGGCCACGAGCCTGCTCGCGCGAGGGTTCGACTTCTGGACGGCGGCCGTCGCCGCGGGGCTGCTCGTCGCGGCGCTCGGCGGGGTCGTCGAGCGGTTGATCCTGCGCCGGCTGCCCGGCGCCGAGCTGGCCCAGGTGCTCGTGACCCTGGGCCTGTCCTTCATGATCGCGGATGCCTGCCTCATGGTCTGGACCGGCGACCCCATCCAGGTCGCCACACCCGGCGCGCTCCGCGGCGCGACCTCGGTCGGGTGGCTCGCCTTTCCGACCTATCGCCTCGCCATCGCCGTCATCGCCGTCGTCTTCGCGGCCGGGCTGTGGGCGCTGCTCGACCGCACGCGCCTGGGGGCGATGATCCGCGCGGGCGTGGACGACCCGGAGATGGCGCGCGTCACCGGCATCCGCGTCTCACGGCTCTTCACCATCGTGTTCTGCCTGGGCGCGTGGCTGGCCGGTTTCGCCGGCGTCATCGGCGGGCCGATCCTCTCCGTCTATCCCGGGCTCGATCAGGAAATGCTGCCGCTCGCTCTCGTCGTCGTCATCCTGGGCGGCAGCGGCAGCCTCCTCGGCTCGCTCGTGGGCAGCTTCATCGTCGGCTTCCTCTACAACTTCGGCCAGGCGATGTTCCCCGAGCTCGCCTACGTCGTGCTCTTCCTGCCCATGCTCATCGTCCTGGTCGTGCGTCCCCAGGGCCTCTTCGGACGGCCGGCGCTATGAAGTGGCTCGCGCTCGCCGGCGCGCTGGTGGCGCTCACCGCGGTTCCGCTGTGGGTCGGCTCCATCTACTACGTGAACATCGCCAGCCAGATCTTGATCGCGGCGATCTTCGCTCTCGGCATCAACGTGCTGGTCGGCTACGCCGGGCTGGTCACGCTCGGTCACGCCGGCTTGTTCGGCATCGCGGCCTACGCTGCGGCCCGGATCATGAACAACGGTCACGATCACGTGGCGGTCGCCGCCGGCGCGATCGCGCTCACGCTCGCGGCCGCCGCCGTCTTCGCGGTGCTGGCCCTGCGGGGCACCGGGCTCGGCTTCGTCATGATCACGGTGGCGCTCGGTCAGATCGTGTGGGGCATCGCCTATCGGTGGATCAGCATCACGAACGGCGACAACGGGATCTCGATCAAGGGGCGCCCGAGCCCGCTGGGGCTGTCGCTCGCGTCCCCGGCGGCCTTCTACTGGGCGACGCTCGTCGTCTTCATCGTCGCCGTCGCCTCGATGGCGCTCTTCGTGGCGTCACCCTTCGGCGCCAGCGTGCGCGGCACCCGCGACCAGGCGCGGCGCATGAACGCGCTGGGCTACCACGTGTGGATGATCCGCTTCCTCGCCTTTCTGTTCTCGGCGTTCTGGAGCGGCGTGGCGGGGGTGCTCTATCTCTACTACAACCAGTTCGTGAGCCCGCACGTGGTCGCGCTCACCGCATCGGCCGAGGCGCTCTTGATGGTGATCGCCGGTGGCACGGCCACCCTGCTCGGCCCGATCGCGGGCGCCGCGCTGGTCGTCATCATCAAGAACGTGGTGAGCGCCCACATCGAGCGGTGGAACTTCATGCTCGGCGCCATCTTCGTCGTGATCGTCGTGTTCATGCCGGAAGGCCTGGTGCCGGGGACGATCCGACTCACGCGCTGGATCCGCCGCACGTCGTAGGTGATTTGTCCGCGACGGCGGCGGCGCTTACTTCACGGTCGAGTGCGTGGAGGCGCCGCCGAAATTGCTCCGCACGGTGATGCTCAGCGGGTTGTCCAGCCAGGGCCGCTGCATCTGGAAGCGTCCTCCGCCGAGGTTGGTGAGGTTGAACATGAAGGAGTTGCTCGCGGTGAGGTAGACCGACAGGATCGCGTTCGGGTTGTTGCTCGTGGCACTGATTTTCAGGATCCCCGCCTGCCAGAGTGCCTGCTGGATCGCCACCGTGTCATTGACCGGCGGCGCCGTGGCTGGCGTGACGGTGATCGTGGCCATGCGATTCACGCCGAAGGCCGTCGCCATGATGGTGACCACGGTGGTGGTTGTCACGGACCTCGTCGTCACCGGGAAGGCTCCGCTCGATTGCCCCCCGCTCACGACCGTCTCGGTTGGGACGGTGACGACGGCTGGATTACTGTTGAACAGCGTAACGACCGCGCCGTCGGTGACCGATCCGAATTTCACGGTGCCCGTCGCCGGGCTGCCTCCCGGCACGATGGCCGGAGTGAACGAGACGGAGGAGAGGACGGGCAACCCCGGGCTCGGCGGCGGGACTCCGCCCTTTCCACTTGCGATCGTGGGAACGAGAAGCGCGAGCGATTGCGCAACCAGCAGAGCGCCGAGAAGGGCCGATGACAGATAGCCGCGCACCCTGAATCGCATGAAACCCTCCCAGGCTTCCCTACGTCTTCGTCCTACCGAGGCTCCGTGCCCGCCGTCGTCTTCAGTCGCGGCGGGGAAGCGCAGACAGGTCGACGGGCTCTACGACATCCCTCACCTCGTAAGGCGCTTCGTTCACGACGGCCGCGCCTCTGGGCCACTTGTTGGGTGGAAGAATCGTCCGCTCGATGGCCTGGCGGATGCGGACGGGTTTCGAGAGCGTCGAGACTGCTTTCCAGCGCCTTCGCGGCTCGTTGCCGAGCACGACGATCCCGGAGTGCTGATTGCGATCGGCATCCACGATCGGGTCGAGATCGTAGACACCGAGCTTTCGCCTCAGCCGCTCGATGTCGTCCTTGTTTCCAGTGAGGAAGTACCAGCCCGGGCCCACGCCGTAGGCCTTCGCGTATGCCTGCAGCACCCCGGGTGTGTCGTGCTCGGGGTCGAGCGTGATCGACAGGAACGTGACGTCCCGCCCGGCCCGTTCGCCGAGCAGCTTCTGCGCCTCGGCCAGATGCACGGTGCTCAGGGGACAGGAGTTCCCGCAGGTGGTGAACATGAAGTTGATCGCGACGACCTTGCCCTTGACGAGGTCGTCGTAGAAACGGACCGCCCGTCCCTCGTGGGTCGTGAGCTTGATGTTGAGCAAATGTTGATCGCGGATCGCGACCTGTCGATCAGTAGGATGCGGAGCTGGTATCTTGCTCGGTGACGGCGGCGCCGAGGGCAAGGTCGGGCTGGTGGGCGGGCGCTCGGAGCACCCGCCCCCGACCACGCCGAGCAGCAGCACGACGCTCAGGACCGTCAGCCGCAGTCTCACGTCTGGACCTCGAACTGGCTCATCATCCGCATGTCCTCGTGCTCGATGTTGTGGCAGTGGAAGACGTAGCGGAGCCGATCGCCCGCCCTCGGAACTTCCCTGGAGTCCTGGAACTTGATGAGAATCCTCGTCTCCCGGGCGACATCGCCGCCGATGAGCACCGTGTCCTTGCGCCCTTGCTCGAGCACCGGCGGTGTCTTGCCGTCACGCGACAGGATGAAGAAATCGCTCAGGTGGATGTGCACGGGGTGGACCCAGCCACCGGGCGATTCGAGGATCCAGATCTCGGGCTCGCCGGCCCTGGGCCGGGCGTCGACGCGGTTCTCGTCGAAGAACTCTCCGTTGATTTGCCACGCTCCATTGGAGCGGTTGAACTCGAACCGGCGCTGGACCCTGACCTGCGGAAGCAGCTGCGCGGGACCTTCGGTCACGGGCAGAAGGATCCTGGGCACCCGGCTCGGATCCCGGACGGCGTTCTTGGCCACGACGAATTTGAGGAGCGGGGTGCCGGGATCCACGAGCTTATCCGGCTTGCGGCCGTCGGTCTGCTGCAGGCGATTGACCAGGAATACCTCGTCGGGGGCGAACGTGAAGTCGATGACCACTTGAAGGGCTGATTGTTGCTCAGGAAAAGCTGGTAGACGCGAGCGCTCGAGCCGTTCAGGATCCGGAAGCGATACTTGCGGCGCTGCACCTTCAGGAACGGCTGGATCTTGCCGTTCACCAGGAACTTGTCGCCGAGAAAACCGTTGTGGTCGAAATTGTCGTAGACGAGAAAGCCGTTGCGGTCGAACAGCCGGTCCTGGATGACGAGCCCGATGTCGAAATCGCCGCTCGGCAGACCCAGCGCCGGCGGCGGGTCCGTCTCGTTCCCGGTGTCGAGGGTGTTGAAGGAAACGTAGAACCCGGCGAGGCCCCGATAGACGTTCTCGGCCGTGATGTCGATGGCGTGGTCGTGGTACCACATCGTCGAGTGCTCGTTCTGCAGGAGGCCGCCCTCCGCTCGGTTCGGATAGAAATAGTCCCTCGACTCGCCGAAGCAGAACGTATCCAGCGGGTAGCCGTCGTCCTCGGGATTCTGGAAGCCGCCGTGGCGATGGATGGCGGTGATGGGCTCTCCGATGTCGAGCCGCCCCTCCACCAGATCGTTGACGAACCTGACGAGCTGCGCCCTTCCTCCGCCCGGAGGCGGGAAGCTCCTGCTCCTTGCGACGAACGTCGGACCGGGAACCCTGCCGTCGTAGCCCCACAGGTCGTTCAGCGGCAGGTCGGGATGGAACGAGTGCTGGGTGTTCCTCTCGTGGATCAGGAAGAACTCGGTATTGTCGGGGACGGTGCGAGGTCCATGGACGTGGAACGCCGTGGTCCCATCCACGTTCACGCAGTCGGCCGGATCGGCCTGGGTGGCGAAGGGCCTGACCGGCTGGGCGGTCGCAGGAATCCCACCGTTGTCGCGCGTCAACTCGACGACGAACGGCCTGGTTGGCGGGCTCTCGGGTAAGTTGGCCGCTTGCGAGAGTCGCCGTCCGCCGGACAGCGCCGCACCGCCGCCGAGCATGATTCCCCAACGAAGAAGATCCCGTCGCGTGAGTTGCATCGAACCCTCCCAGGCCGACCTTCCTCGAGCTGGGAGCCCGATCTCCCACGGCAGGCTCGCGCAATATAGAAAGCGTTGGTGACAAAATCAATTTGTCGTTCGGCATATGAGATGAATTCACCGTTCGGCATACGTCGGAGTCCTTTGGCGCTCGAGACGACGGCAGGCGCTGGTCGACATCGCCAAGAGGGCAGCCGATAATCCCGAGCGCCCACGATGACTGCGCTCGCCGTGCACAACCTCCAGAAATCGTTCGGCGGCCTCCGTGTGACGGACGCCGTCGACCTCACCGTCGAGCCGGGCGAGCGCCGTCTGATCATCGGGCCGAACGGCGCGGGCAAGACGACGCTCTTCAACCTCATCACCGGTGAGCTCTCGCCCGACGCCGGCTCCATCACGCTCTTCGGCCGGGACATCACGCGCGTGCCGAGCCACCGGCGCCCGCATCTCGGCATCGCGCGCACCTACCAGATCATCACGCTTTTTCCGCGCGACACGCTGTTACGCAACGTCACGCTGTCGCTGCTCGGGCTGTCGAAGCTGCGCTGGAACCCGCTGATCAGGCTCGATGGACAGCCGGCGCTGATCGCTCAGGCCAGGAACGTGCTGGCCCGTGTGGCGCTCGATCACCTGGCCGAGCGCCCGCTCGCCCAGACGTCCTACGGCGAGCGGCGCCGCGTCGAGATCGCCATGGCGCTCGCCCAGAATCCCCGGGTCCTCCTGCTCGACGAGCCGTTCGCCGGGCTCTCGCTCGAGGAGCGGCGTGACGTGCTGGCCCTCGTCAGCGGCATCCCGCGCGACGTGACGATCGTCATGATCGAGCACGACATGGACGTCGCGCTCGACTTCGCCGAGCGGATCACCGTGCTGCACTTCGGCCAGGTGGTCGTCGAGGGCACGCGGGGTGAAGTCGTCGCCCACCCGCGCACCCGGGAGATCTATCTTGTCGAGTGAGGCGCTCGTGCTGAGCGAGGTCGACGCGTTCTACGGCGACAGCCACGTGCTCCACCGCGTGTCGTTGCGGCTCCCCGAGGGCCGCCTGCTCGGCTTGCTCGGCCGCAACGGCGCGGGCAAGTCGACGTCGCTGAACGTCGTCGTGGGCCTGCTGCCGCCGCGACACGGCGTGGTGTCGGTCTACGGCCGGACCGTCACCGGGCGCGCCCCGGAGGCGATCGCCGCCCACGGCGTCGCGCTCGTGCCCCAGGGCCGCCGCGTCTTTCGGAGCCTCACCGTGCGCGAGAATCTCGCGGTGGCCGGACGCCGGCCGCGCGGTGACCTGCCGATGCTGTGGACGCTCGACACCGTGTCGGCGCTCTTCCCACGTCTCCACGAGCGCCGGCACCAGATCGCCGCCTCGCTCTCGGGCGGCGAGCAGCAGATGCTCGCGATCGCCCGCGCGTTGATGTCGAACCCCCGCGTGCTGCTGATGGACGAGCCCTCGGAAGGACTGGCGCCGCAGATCGTGGCCGAGGTGATGGCGACGATCCGTCGCCTCAAGGCCGAGGGGCTCTCCATCGTCCTCGTGGAGCAGAACCCCAAGCTGGTCTTCGACGTCGCCGACGACATCGTCATCCTCAACAGCGGGCGCGTCGTCCTCGAGGGCGCGGCGGCCGAGGTCCGCCTCCGCGTCGCCGAGCTCCACCAGCACCTGGGGATTTACTGACTCAACCGCTTCTGCTCGCGGTGCGCCTGCTCGATCACGTAGGCGCGAATCGCCTCCACGTCGTCCGGCTTCAAGAAATCGGAGAACGAGATCATGCCGTTGCGCATGAGGACGCCGTCGAGCACGACCGCCCGGTAGGCCTCGGGGGAGCCGAGCATGGCCGAGTACCGCAGATCGGTCACGACACCACCGGCCACCGTCGCGTGGCCGTGGCACCTCGTGCAGTAGCTGCGATACAACGCCCCGCCCTGCTCCAGCGCTTCCTTCGACGCGGTCAGCGCCGGCGGGTTGAGCGGCCGCTTGACGGTGAGGAGCGGCGGCAGCGTCGCGCCGCCGCCGAGCTTGAACGTCAGGATGCGGTTGAGCCCGCCTTTCGCCGCCTGGGTGACGATCTCTCCGGCGAACAGTGGCGCCGCGCCGCCCCAGCCGGCCAGGATCGTCACGTACTGCTCGCCACCGACCTCGTAGGTCACCGGCGCCGCGACGATTCCCGTCTGGGCGTGAAAATCCCACAGCGTCTTGCCGTTCGCGGCGTCGTAGGCGGCGAAGCGGCCCATGCCGTTGCCGTGGAAGACGAGTCCACCCGCGGTCGATAGCAACCCGCCGTTCCACGGGACCGGGAACTCCGCGGTCCAGACGGATTTCCGCTGGACCGGGTCCCACGCGATGATGCGGCCCTTCGCCGATGCCCTGATCGCCTTTCGGATCGCCTCGTCGTCGGGCAACGATGACGAGATCGCATGGAGGCCGTTGTTCCAGAACACTCCCGCGCGACGCTGGAAGGATTGTGGATCGGCCGGCACGTACATGAAGCCGCCGTCGAGAGCCGGGACGTAAACGAGTCCCGTGGCGGGGCTGTAGGACATCGGCTGCCAGTTGTGGCCGCCGAGCGGGCCGGGGGCGACCAGCGCGGGCTTTCCGGCGGCGCTGTAGCGGGCCTCCGGCTTCCGCTTCTCGATCGGACGTCCGCTCTTTGGATCGAGGCCATTCGCCCAGGTGACGTTCACGTACGGCGTCCCCGAGATGAACTCGCCGGTGGCGCGATCGAGCACGTAGAAGAACCCGTTCTTCGGCGCCTGCATGAGGACCTTGCGGGCCCGTCCGTCGATGGTGAGGTCGGCCAGGATCATGTGCTGGGTCGCCGTGTAGTCCCAGTCTTCACCGGGCGTCGTCTGGAAGTGCCAGACGTACTCGCCCGTGTCGGGGCGGATGGCGACGATCGAGGCGAGAAACAGATTGTCGCCCTTGCCGTCGCTCCGCATCGTGTAGTTCCACGGCCCGCCGTTGCCGACGCCGACGTAGAGCAGATCGAGGTCGGGGTCGTAGGCCATCGAATCCCAGACGGTGCCGCCACCGCCGTGACGCCACCATTCGCCGTTCCAGGTCTTCGCGATCATCTCGACGGTCTTGCTCTCGAAGCCGTCCTTCGGGTTGCCGGGCACCGTGTAGAAGCGCCAGGCCATCGTGCCGGTCTCGGCGTCATAGGCCGAGACGTACCCGCGCACGCCGAAGTCGGCGCCTCCGTTGCCGATGATGACCTTGCCCTTCACGACTCGGGGCGCGCCGCTGATGGTGTAGTCCTGCGACTGGTCGACGGTGAGCGTCTCCCACACCTTCTTGCCCGTCTTCGCATCGAGCGCGATCAGCCGGCCGTCGAAGGCGCCGACGTAGACCTTGCCCGCCCAGACGGCGACGCCGCGGTTGACCACGTCGCAGCATCCCTTGGCGCCGTACGCTCCGGAGATTTGCGGATCGAACTCCCACAGGAGCTTGCCGGTTCGGGCGTCGAGGGCGAGCACGTGGCTCCAGGCGCCCGTCGTGTACATCACGCCGTCGACCACGATCGGCGTGGCCTCCACGCCGCGCGCGGTGCGGCTCGCGATGTCGTGCGACCACGCGAGGCCGAGCTGGCCCACGTTGGCCGTCGTGATCTTCGCCAGCGGGCTGAAGCGCTGCTCCCCATACGTCCGTCCGTGGCTCAGCCAGTTCTGAGGCTCCTTGTCGGCGGCGATGATTCGCCCGCCATCGACCTCCGCGGCCATCGCCGCCGCGCACGACAGCAGGAGTGCCACGACCAGAGCCGCCGCCGATACATTGCGTGTGATCGTCATCCCGGTCTCCTCATCGTGGCTCATCGCCCGAGATCGCTCGCGAGCGGTGGAAACGACTGCGGCGAGAGCTGGTCGGCCGTCAGCCCTTGCCAGTGCCACTCGGGAACGGTCGCCCACAAGCGATCCGCTTCGGCCTGAGCCTCGGCCAGCAACCTCGCCTCGTCGAGGCCCACGACGTGACCGTCCTCGACGCGCGTCTCGCCGTCGACGATCACCTGATCGACGTCATCCGACGTCCCGCACTGTACGAGCGCCTTGATCGGGTCCCGATAGGGGCCCATCCGGAAGCTCCGCATGTTGATCAGCACGATGTCGGCCTTCGCTCCGGGCGCGAGCCGGCCCAGGTCGTCGCGGCGCAGCGCGCGAGCCCCGCCGAGGGTGGCCGCCGTGAAGACGTCGGCGGCGGTGCCGAGCGTGAAGTCGTTCTCGACGATCTTGCAGAGGTTGGACGCCCAGCGCATCTCGCTGATGAGGTCGCGCGGGTAGGTGTCGGTGCCGAGGCCGACGTTGATCCCGGCCTTCCGGAACTTTGCGAACGACTCCAGCGCATTGCCGCGCCGGGCGAACACGAGCGGGCAGTGGGCGACCGAGGCGCCGCTCTGAGCGAGGATCTCGAGATCCCGCCCGGCCGGCACCGCGGCCAGATGATGGGCGGTGTTCACGATGCAGTGACCGACGATGGCGCCGGGCGCGAGCAGTCCGGTGTCGGCCAGGTACTCGATGGGCGTCATCGTGTGGCGGCGCAGGATCTCGTGGAACTCGAGCAGGTTCTGGCCGGCGTGGATCTCGATGCCGACGCCCAGCTCGTCGGCCGCCTTGCGGGTGGCGCGCAGGAGCGTCGGGCTGCAGGTATCGACCTGATACGGAAAGAGCATTCCCTGGATGCGGCCTTCGTACGAGCCGGCGTGCTTGCCGATGAACGCCTTCGCGCGATCCAGCCCGGCCAGGCCCCCGGCCTCGTCGTGCTCGTAATAGAGCTGGCCCGTCTCGCTCACGCAGTAATCGGCCGAGCGGTAGGTCGGGCTCAAGAACGCCCGCAGGCCCAGCTCGCCGGCGATTCTCGCGTGGGACTCGGCGGTGGCGACGATGTCGACCACGGTCGTGCAGCCGTTCCTCAGCATCTCGGCCAGCGCGAAGCGTCCGCCGATGTCGGGGTCCTGGCGTGGCCCGAGCGGCTTCACGCCCTTCTTCGCGGAGTAGTAGTTGAGGAAGCCGGTGTGGAAGAAATCGCGACGGCCGATGTCGGCGATCAGTCGCCCGCCCGCTTCCACGTCGGCGTGACAGTGGATGTTGACGAGGCCGGGGATGACGAGCTTGCCGACCGCATCGATACGCCGATCGACGGATCCGGTGAAGGATCGTCCGACGAACGTCACGCGGTCGTTCTCGAAGACGAGGGCGCCGCCGCGCAGCAGCCGATGCCCACCTTCGGCGTACGCGACGACGTCGCCGCCCTGGATCAGGGTCTTCATGCGTGTCTCCTAATCCTCGCTCTCGGCGGCGAGCCACGGGCAGACGAGCCGCTCGACCAGCGACACCGCCCCGAAGAGGAGGATGGCCATGACGGAGAGCAAGATCATGGAGCTGAACGCCAGCTCGGTCTTCCAGTACGAGGTCGCCGACAGGATCACGTAGCCGAGGCCCTTGTCCGAGCCCACGAACTCGCCCACGACGGCGCCGATCACCGACAGCGTGATGGCCACCTTGGCGCCCGCGAAGAAGAACGGCAAGGCCATCGGCAGCCGGACTTTCACGAAGGTCTTGAACGCGCTCGCCCGGTACGAGCGGCTCAGGTCGAGCAGCTCGGGAGGCGTCGCGGCCAGGCCCGTCGCGGTGTCGACGACGACGGGAAAGAACGCGACGAGGAAGGCCACGATGACCTTCGGGATCTCGCCATGACCCAGGATGAGGAGCAGCACCGGCGCGACGGCGATCTTGGGAACCGACTGGGCGAGCACGATCAGGGGATAGAGCGCGCTCTTGAGGACTGGCGAGTAGACGATGAGGACGGCCAGCGGCACACCGACGAGGATCGACAGTGCGAAGCCGCCGAGCGTTTCGTAGAGCGTCACCCACGTGTGGTCGAGGAACCGGTAGCGCCACTCCCACCCTTCACCGACGATGGCCGAGGGCGCCGGCATGATGAAGTTGGGAATGTGGAACGCGCGCGTGGCGGCCTCCCAGAGGACGAGGACGCCCACGAGCGCCGCCGTCGGAACGAGGTAGTCGCTGACGACGCGCCGGGCCACCCGCGCTGTCACGACCGGTCCTCGGATTTCAGGCTCGGCTCGGCCGTCGGAACGGCCTCACGTCGCACAGCCACTCTCCCGGCGAAGATCAGATTCCGCACGTCGTCGCTGTAGGCCTTGAAGCGCGGGACGAACTCGAGATCCATCGTGCGTGGCCGGGGCAAGTCGATCCCGAGCACACGGGCGATGCGGCCCGGCCGCGGCGTCATGACGACGACCCGATCGGCCAGGAGGATCGCCTCGGGAATGCTGTGCGTCACGAAGATGATCGTCTTGCGGCGCTCCTCCCAGATCCGGAGCAGCTCCAGGCCCATCTCTTCCCGCGTCATCGCGTCCAGCGCGCCGAACGGCTCGTCCATCAACAGCAGGCCGGGGTCGGGCAACAGCGCCCGGCAAATGGCCACGCGCTGCTGCATGCCGCCCGACAGCTCGCGCGGATACTTCGTCTCGAAGCCGCCGAGGCCGGTCAGCTCGAGGAGATCGAGGGCGGGCTTGCGATAGTGCCGCGGCTCCAGGCCCAGCATCTCGACCGAGAAGAGGACGTTGTCGAGCACCGAGCGCCACGGGAGCAGCACGGGCTGCTGGAAGACGAAGCCGACGTCCGTGAACGGCTCGCGCACGATCTGGTCGCGCACGTGGATGCTGCCGCGCGTGGCCGGGGTGAGGCCAGCCACGAGCTTGAGCAGCGTGCTCTTGCCGCACCCGCTCGTGCCCACGACGCTGACGAACTCGTTTTCGCCGACGTCGAGGCTCACGTCCTCGAGCGCCGGCACGAGATCGCCCCGCCGCGTGCGGTACGTCTTCGCGACGTGGTCGAGGCGGATCACCGGTAACGGCTACTTCTTCTCGGGCAGCAGGTCGTTGGTGTACAGCTCGTCGAGCGGCACCTTGCGCTTCAGCTCGAGGTACTGCGTGTAGGTGTCGCGCGTCTTCTCGAGCCGCGCCGGCTCGAACTGGCCGACGGCGAGCTTGCCGGTCACCACCTCTTCGGCGTAGACGAAGCGCGTCGCCACCTGAGCCGCGCCGAGCGCGCCGTCGGGATCGACTTCGGGATGGTGCTTGACGACGTAGCCGACGCCCTCGTCGTAGTGCTTGTTGCGGAACGCGTAGTCCGCGCCCTTGAGCGTGGCGCGGAGAAACGCCTTGAGGCCTTCGGGGTCCTTGGCGATCGTCTCCTCGCGCGCCACGAGCGACGTGGACGAGAGGTCGAAGCCCAGATCGGCCCACGCCGAGAGCACGCGGATGTCGGCGTTCTGCTGCTTGGCGATCTTCCGGATGCGCGCCTCGTGGACGACGAAGAAGGGCACGGCGTCGGTGGCGCCCTTGATCAGCGACGGCGGCATCGAGGCGGCATCCATCGTGACCCACGTCACCGAGTTCGGCTTGAGCCCGGACAACCGCTCGAACACCGGCCACAGGATCTGGTGGCTGTTGCCGGGCGAGATCGCCAGCTTCTTGCCTTCCAATTCCTTCGGCGTCTTGATCGGCGAGTCGGCGCGCACGAAGACGCCGTGCGGCGGACGGCGGTACCAGAGCGCGATGGCCTTGACCTTCACGTCGGTGTTGGCGCGCGCCGCGATCAGCGCCGAGATGTCCGAGATGCCGACCTCGCCCTGGCCGGCGGCGATGCGCTTGACCGTGTCGGCCGAGCCCTGGCCCCGGACGATCTTCACGTCGAGGCCCTCGTCGCGATACCACCCTTTCTCGAGTGCCGTGTAGTGCGGCACGTACTCGCCGGTCGGCACGAAGTCGAGGATCAGCGTATAGGGCCGGAGCGGCTTCGTCTGGGCCGGGCCGTTCCCCGGCACTGCCAGCAGAACGAGCACCGCCAGGAGCGTGAATGCTAGCCGAGCAATCTGGATCATCATGGTCCTCCGCGATGCGTGGCCGCCGAGAGCGCGCCATGCATCTCACGCGGCCCATGACGTGTCAAGTCATCGACGGACGTGTCGAGCCTCGACCGACGGGAGCAAATCATCGACATCGGCGATGGCGTGGGCGACAATCCGCGCTCGTGAACGAGCCCTTCGATGGCTATCGGCGCCGAACCATTCCGCCACCGGACGCCGAGCTGACTCAGGTCGGGCCCGGCACGCCGGGCGGCGAGTACCTGCGCCGGTTCTGGCAGCCGGTGGCGTTCGTGCGAGACCTCGAGCGGCCACTCCGGGTGCGCATCCTCGGTGAGGACCTCGTCGTGTTCCGTGACGGCAGCGGGCGGATCGGCGTCCTGCACCTGCATTGCGCGCACCGCGGGACGTCGCTCGAGTTCGGCATCCCGCTCGATCGCGGCATCCGCTGCTGCTATCACGGCTGGGCCTTCGACGTCGACGGGCGGTGCCTCGAGACTCCCGGCGAGCCGCGCGGCAGCCGGCTCAAGGAGCGCGTCTGGCAGGGTGCGTATCCGGCCATGGAGTTCACGGGCCTCGTCTTCGCCTATCTCGGCCCGCCGGAGCGACGCCCGGCGTTCCCGATCTTCGACAGCTACCACGTGCCCGGCCACAGGCTGATGCCGGCCGCGAAGTTCACGCTGCCCTGCAACTGGCTCCAGGCGAAGGACAACAGCATGGACCCGGTGCACACCGCGTTCCTGCACGCGCTGAGCAGCGGTTACCAGTTCACCGAGGCCTTCGGCGTCGTTCCCGAGCTCGACTGGGCGTTGACCGAGGCCGGCATGGCGTACATCGCGACGCGCCGGGCCGGCGATCTCGTGTGGATCCGCGTGTGCGACTTCATTCCCCCGAACATCCACCAGTTCACGCGGGAGATCGAAGAGGCCACGGCGCCGAAGCCCACGAGCCGTCCCGTCATCATCCGCTGGGCCGTCCCCGACGACGACACGCACACGACGAATTTCGAGCTGGCCCAGGTGGATCCGGCCTGGGGATTCACGCCCGAGCAGGTGGCGCTCCCCGGCTTCGGTCAGTCGGGCGATCGCCCGTACGCTGAGCGCCAGCGCCACCCCGCCGACTTCGACGCCCAGTCGAGCCAGCGGCCCATCGCTGTCCACGCGCTCGAGCATCTGGCGTCGACGGACCGCGGCGTGATCATGCTGCGCGGGAACGTCCGCGACGGCATCCGCGCGGTGGCGAGCGGTGACGATCCGTTCGGTACGCACTGGCGCGAGGGCCAGGTGATCCCGACGTTCACGCAGGACCTCGTGCTCCATCGGCCAGCGGCGCCGACGCCCGAGGACGATCGCCGCCTGCTGCGCGCCGAGGGGCGCCGGGTGATCGTCGCGACCGAGCGCCCGTAGCCACCCACCCGTCGCGATGAGGGCGGCGGAAGGCTCGGCAACCTGGCGGCT
>WNFT01000682.1_pt1 | contig 28560 bp, 30 predicted proteins | sample 5400191 | NCBI WGS metagenome assembly WNFT01 (sample SAMN13153359, study PRJNA577476) | soil metagenome | isolation source: 80 cm saprolite under Madrone tree | place: USA:California | collected 2016-06-14 | reverse complement strand
CAGGCCCTCGCCGAGGGCCGCGCGGACCTGGCGGTGCACAGCGCGAAGGACGTGCCGTTCGCGGTGCCGGACCCCTTCGTCCTCAGCGCGTTCCCGGAGCGCGACGATCCCCGCGACGCGCTGGTGGCCCCGCGCGCGAAGACGTTCGGGAACCTCCCGCGGGGCGCGCGCGTGGGCACCAGCTCGCTGCGGCGGGCCGTACAGCTGCGCGCGGCGCGCCCCGACCTGTCGATCGTTCCCGTCCGCGGCAACGTGCAGACGCGCCTTGCGCGCGCGACCGGCGCGACGGTGGTCCGCTCTGGCGTGGAGTCGCGCCCGGTGGAAGGCGACCCGCAGGGGCTGCTCGACGCGGTGGTTCTCGCGCTCGCCGGGCTGCGCCGGCTGGGGTTGGAATCGCAGGTGACCGAGGTCCTTGCGCTCGAGCTGTCCCTGCCGGCGGCGGGGCAGGGCGCGCTGGCCATCGAGGCCGTGCGCGGGTCTCCGGGTCATGCAGCCACGGCTCCGCTCGACTCCAAAGCGACGGCCGATTGCGTGCGCGCCGAGCGCGCGGTGCTGGCGCGACTCTCCGGGGGATGCACGGTCCCGGTTGCAGCCTATGCGCTGCTGGAAGGCGAGCAGCTGTGGCTGCGCGCGCTCCTCGGAGGGCCGGATGGCCGCGGAGGCGTCGAGCTGGTGCTGGCGGAGAGGCGTGGCCCCGCCCTGGACCCGGAAGCGCTGGGCCTGAGCGTCGGAGACGCGCTGCTCGACGCCGGCGGAGGGATGCTGCTCGAGGCGGCGCGGTCGCAGGCCCAAGGGCTGCCCGCGCCGAAGCGCGCTTGACGCTGGCCGGCTTGCGCGTGCTGGTCACGCGCGCCGCGGAGGATGCGCCGGAGCTGGAGGCATTGCTGCGAGAGCGGGGGGCGGCGCCGGTGCGAATGCCGTGCATCGCCTTCGAGGACGGGCCTGATATCGCTCGGATCGTGGCCAAGGTTCGCAGCGGGCACGCAGACCTGATCGTCGTCTCTTCGCCGCATGGCGCGCGGCGCCTGCTCGCTCTCTGCGGGCCAATCCGGGCGCCGATGGCTGCCGTCGGGGCTGCGACGGCGCATGAGCTCCCGGGAGACGTCCTGGTGCCGCGGCAGGGGGTCGGGGCCGAAGCCCTCGTCCGTGAGCTGGGCGCGCGTGTGGCCGGCAAAAGGGTGCTCCTCCCGAGAGCGGAGGAGGGCAATCCCGCCCTCGCCGATGGCCTCCGGGCCGCGGGGGCACGGGTGGAGCAATTGGTGTTGTACCGGACAGTGACCGCGCCCCAAGCGGAGCCGGCCGCCCTCCGCGCATTGGGGGAGGGCGAAATCGACGCCATCGCCTTCGCCAGCGGCAGCGCCGCCCGTGGATTCGTTGCCCTGGCCGGGGCCAGGGCCGCCGGGCGGGCGGCGGTCGCTTGCATGGGGAGGCGGTGCGCCGAGGACGCCAGGGGCACGGGCCTGCGCGTGGACGCGGTGGCGGACGGCGGCCTCAGTGAACTTTGCGAGGCGGTAGCACTCGCAGTGCGAGTGCGCAAGCGGTAGGCTGTCCGGGTGAGCGAGCGCCAACAGATCCTGGTCGTCGACGACGACGAGGACACGCGCCTGGTGCTGCAGGACCTGCTCGAGCTGAACGGGTTCGCGGTACGCGCCTGTCCCGACGCGCGCCGTGCCCTCGAGGCGGCGCGCGCGGCCCCACCCGCGCTGATGCTGGTCGACTACTTCATGCCGGACGCCGACGGAGCCTGGGTCGTCCAGCAACTGCGCGCGGCGGGGCTGGAGCGCGTGCCCGTGGTCCTCACCACCGGGTCCAACGAGGGGCGCGAGCAGGCCGAGCGCCTCGGCGTGCGTTCGATGGAGAAGCCGTTCGACGTCAACCGGCTTCTGGAGCTGGTCCGCTCGCTGGTCGCCGAATCGTGAGGCCGCGTTCTACGCCGCCCCGTACGCCTCGCCGCCCCGGTAGAGCGCGTAGATGGCGGCGAAACCGATCGCGAGCAGCACCAGGAAGAGCAGGATGGAGACGCGCTCCATCCACTTGATCCCGCTCTTGCTCACCGCCACGCCCCAGCCCATGGTCGAGAAGCTCCAGAGGCCGTTGGCGAGGTGGTATGCGATCCCCAGCACGCCCAGGACGTAGACGATCAGCGTCGGCGTGTGGAACCGCATCTCGCGCGAGATCTGCGCGAACGGCTCCGGGCGGCCGTGCAGGAAGCGGGGCTCGAACCAGGCCAGGTAGAGGTGGGCGCCCAGAAAGAGCAGCAGCCCCACCGCGGACAAGCGCTGCACGACGTAGCGCAGGTTGGAGAATCCTCCCTGCAGCGGCGCCGGGCGGCTCCGGAACATGCGGAAGATCCCCCAGACGGTGTGCCAGAGCAGGGGCCCGAGCACGAGCACGAACACGAGCACGGCGGTGGCAACGTTCACGTGCCCGGTCACCGCGATCTCCCACGCCTGCGGCGACTCGTAGGCGGCAAGCTGGTGCCACAAGTGCACCACGGTCCAGACGCCGAGCGGCGCAAACGCCAGGAGCGAGCCGAGGCGGGCCACGAAGAAGTTTCTCGCCAGGGTCCGTCCAGCCGGCGCAACGCTGCGATCGGGCTGGTCGGTGGTCAGGGGCAGCGCCATCGGGCGCCGTAGGTAGAGCGGGAGTGGTGCACTGTCAAGGCAGGAGAGTGCCGTCGAGCGTCGGGCAGGCGGTCGATTTGAACTTCCCGTAGAACGGGAAGCTGCCGACGAGTGGCTGCGGCGCGCTATACAGCAGATTGAAGCTCCCCACGGCCTCGCCACCCGGCTGCTCGGACCAGTCGCGCAGGGCGATGTATCCGAGGTTCAATGCCTGGAACGGCGCCACCTGACCAAGCTGTTTCACCCCGATGAGCTCGCTGGCGGTCCCTTCGTCTCCCGGGCGACCGGGTTCGAACGTGCCCAGGTGGTCGGTGGGCGGCAGAAAGAGGATCAGCGCGAGGTAGTACTCGGGCGGATTGCGGAAGTAGTCGGGGTGGAGCTGGAGGCGGCTGCAGAGCCCCGGCTGGTTGCTGATGATCACCACCTCGGCGAAGCCGGTGGGGTTTCCGGTTGCCGGGTCGGACAGCTGGGCGCGCCCCGAGATGACGCTCTGGATGTTGTCGAACACGATGAAGGGCGTGATGCTGCTCTCGCCGATGGACCCGATCACCACGTTGTCGCCCGTTCCGCAGGCGGCGGCGAGCAGGAGAGCGGGCGCGACCTTTCGCATGGAACCTCTCTAGCACGGAGCCGGAACCCCATTGCATCGGGGTTCGACGCTGTGTAGGAAGCCGGATTCATGCGCTGGGAGGACATCGCAGGCCAGGACCGCGCCGTGAAGCTTCTGCGCGGGGCGCTGGCGCGCGGCCAGCCGCACCACGCCTACTTGATCGCCGGGCCGGAAGGGGTGGGGAAAGAGCTGCTTGCGCGCACATTTGCGCAGGCAGCCAACTGCGAGGCCGCGGACCCGGCTGCCCGCCCCTGTGGAGCATGCGCGAACTGCCGTGGGATCGAGCGCGGGAACTTTCCCGACGTCTCCTTCCTGATGCCGCAGACGGAGATGCTCGCCCGCGGGCTCGTCTCCCGCCTGGATCTGGAGGCCGCCCCCTCGAAGGAGATCCGCGTCGACGACGTCCGTGCGCTGGCGCGGCAGCTCTCGTTCGCGGCGCTGCGGGGGCGGCGCAAGATCGCCATCGTCACCCCCGCCGACGCGATGAACGAGCGCGCCCAGAACACGCTCCTCAAGACCCTGGAGGAGCCGCCCCCCGCCACCACGTTCCTGATGGTGAGCGCGAATCCAGACGCGCTGCTGCCCACCGTCCGCTCCCGCTGCGCGCGCGTGCAGCTCGGCCCCGTTCCGGAAGAGGCGCTGATCGCGCGGTTGCGCGAGCGGATGCCCGAGGGGGAGGCGAGGGAGCGGGCGGCGCGGGCGCAGGGCAGCTTCTCCCGCGCGCTCGCCGTCCAGGGCGAATGGCGCGAGCTGCTCGAGCGCGTGGAGGAGGCCCTCGCCGCTTCCGACGAGCGGAGCGTACTGGACCTGGCCGAGGCCCATGGGGAGCGGGGAGCAGCCCTGGAGGTCGCCGAGGCGGTCGATGCCTGGACAAGGGACGTGCTGGTGGCGCAGTCGGGAGGCGTCCCGGAGCTTCGGGAGCTCGCCGGCAAGGCCCGCGAGATCGCGGACCGCGTCCCCCCGCGGGCGCTGCTCCGGCAGGCGGAGCTCTGCGCCGGCGTGATCGAGGCGCTGCGCCAGAACGGGAACGGGCGGCTGCAGCTGGAGCGCCTGCTGATCGGAGCGCGGGAGCTGCGGCATGGCTGAGATGGCGGAGCTGCTCGAAGAGGTTGCGGCCGGCAAGGCGCGGCCGGTGGTGCTGATCGAGGGCGACGAATACCTGGCGCGAACCAGCGCCCGCGAGCTGGCGGACGCGATCGTGCCGGAGAAGGACCGCGCGCTGAACCTGGTCATCCTCGACGCCGCGGCGGGCGCGCGCGAGATCGCCTCGCATCTGGTGACCGTGGCGATGTTCCCGGCCCCCAAGGCGGTGCTGGTGGAAGGCGCGGACGCGTTCGCCGAGGAGGTGGATGCGGCGCGGGAGCTGTCGCGAGCGCGCGACCTCTGGCAGGGAAAGCGGCCGCGCGACGCCGCGCGCCGGCTGCTCAAGCTGGTGCGGCCGGCCGGCTGGGGAGCGGCGGAGGTGGCGTTCGGCTCGAAGACCGGCGCTTCGGCGGCGAAGTGGCGCAAGGAGATCGGCGAGGCGCCGGAGGATGCCGACAGAGGATGGCTGCAGGAGCTTTCCGCCTGGGCGCTGGCCCAGAACCTCGCCGCGCCGCCGGACGATCTGGAGGTGCTGGTCAAGACGGTGGAACGGGGCCTTCCTCCGAGGACGCACCTGATCCTGGTGGCGGAATCGCTCCCCCCAAGGCACGCGCTGGTGCGGCTGGCGCAAGAGAAGGGCGCGCACTTGAAGCGCCGCGCGGAGCGGCGCGGCCGCACCATCGACACCCTCGACATCTCGCCGCTGGTCTCCGACGAGCTCGGTCCGCTGAAGAAGAAGCTGGCCCGCGACGCCGAGGCCGAGCTGAAGAACCGGCTCGGGGACGACCTGCGCCTGATCGCGTCGGAGCTGCGCAAGCTCGCGCTCCACGCGGGGGAGCGCGCCCAGATCACGCGGGAGGACGTGGAGGCCGTGGTGGCGCCCGTGCGGGAGGAGGAGTTCTTCGCGCTGGCGGAAGCGGTGGGAGAGGGGGACGCCGCCAAGGCCCTGCAGCTCTTCGGCGACGAGCTGCGCCGCAAGGCCAACGCCTCGGCGGTGGCGCTCCCGTTCCTGGGCGGGGTGGCGAGCGCCGTCCGCAAGGCCCTGGCCGACAGCGCGCGTTACGCCGGGTCCGGAGAGCGCGAGCTGGGCTACAACGAGTACCAGGCCAAGCTCTTTCCTGCCCTCGAGGAGGAGCTCTCCGCGAAGAAGCAGAAGGTCCCGCATCCGTTCGCCGCGTGGTTAGGCTACAAGCGGTCGCGGAGAAGGCCGCGCGCATTCTGGCGCCGGGCGCTGGTGCGCTGCGCGGAGGTGGACTTCGAGCTGAAGGACGGCGCCGATCCGCGGTTGTCGGTGGAACGCCTGCTGCTCGAGGTATGCGCGCGCTAGTGGTCCGGCTGCAGTCGTGGTCGTGAAGGACATTCTAGATTAGAAGGCAGTGCTGATGACTTCCCGCATCCTGGTCACCCACGCCCTGCCCTACGCCAACGGCAGACTCCACCTCGGGCACCTGGTGGAGTCGGTGCAGACCGACGTGTTCGCCCGGGCGATGAAGGCCACGGGCAAGGAGTGCGTCTTCATCTGCGCCGACGACACGCACGGCACTCCCATCGAGATCAGCGCCCGCAAGGCGGGCGTTCCGCCCGAGGACTGGATCGCCAGGATCCACGCCGAGCACACCCTGGATTACCAGGCGTTCGAGATCGATTTCGACCTCTTCTACAGCACGCATTCGGCGGAAAACGAGCAGCACGCCCGGCGCATCTTCGAAGCGCTGCGCGCGGACGGCGCGATCGACAAGCGGGACGTCCTCCAGGTCTATTGCGGCGTGGACAAGCGCTTCTTGCCCGACCGGTTCATCCGGGGCGAGTGCCCGGTGTGCGGGACCAAGGACCAGTACGGCGACTCCTGCGAGAACTGCGGAAGCACGTACGAGCCGACTGCGCTGAAGAACCCGCGCTGCGCGATCTGCGGGAACACGAACCTCGAGCTGCGCAGCTCGCTGCACTACTTCGTGAAGCTGTCGAAGTACCAGGACTTCCTCCGTGAGTGGACGCGGACCCCCGGAAGGTTGCAGCCCGAGATCAAGAACTCCATCGAAGCCTGGCTTTCCGAGCCGCTGCGCGACTGGGACATCTCGCGGGACGCGCCGTACTTCGGGTTCAGGATCCCCGGAGAGCAGGACAAGTACTTCTACGTGTGGTTGGACGCTCCGGTGGGGTACCTCTCCAGCACCGACAAGTGGTGCAAGGACCACGGCCGGCGCGTCGAGGAATTCTGGGGACCGGACGCGGACTGCGACGTGGTGCATTTCATCGGCAAGGACATCGTGTACTTCCACACCCTGTTCTGGCCGGCGATGCTGCATGCCTCGCGCTGGAAGGTGCCGGCCCGCGTGCACGTGCACGGGATGCTGACGGTGGAAGGGGCGAAGATGAGCAAGTCGCGCGGGACCTTCCTCAACGCGCGCGACTACCTGGACGCCGGGATGGACCCGGAGTGGCTGCGCTACTTCTACGCCGCGAACCTGGGCCCGACGCCCAGCGACATCGATCTCTCGTTGAGCGAGCTGAAGAACCGGGTGAACGGAGAGCTGCTGGCGAACGTCGGCAACCTCGCCAACCGCGCGCTCTCGCTGGTCTGGAAGAACGGCGGCAAGCTCACCACCTGCGCGCCCTCGGAGGTGTTCACGCAGGCGCGGGCCATCGAGCGCGAGATCGCCGATCTGTACTCCCGCTGCGACACGCGCGCGGTGGTCCAGAAGGTGCTCGACTTCTCCTCGGCGGCGAACCAGCGCCTTCAAGCGCAGAAGCCGTGGGAGAAGCTGAAGTCGGACCGGGACGCGGCCCTGTCCGAGCTCACCCTGGCCGTCAACGTGGCGCGCATCTGCGCGCGCTGGCTCGCGCCCGTCGTCCCCCGATTCGCCCGCGGGGTCGAAGAGCAGAGCAGGGCGAAGCTTCGCTGGGGCGACTTCACGCCGCTCGAGAACGCGCCCATCCTGGAACCCAGGCCGCTGGTGCGGAAGGTGGAGGACGCGGACGTCCAGAAGCTCGCCTCGCAGTTCGTGGCGGCCGATCCCGCCCCCGCGGCAAGGGCGGTGGTCACCCCCGAGCTGAGCATCGAGCAGTTCGGGCAGATGGAGCTGCGGGCGGGCAAGGTGCTGGCTGCGGAGCGGGTGCCCAAGAAGGACAAGCTGCTGAAGCTCTCGATCGATCTGGGCGAAGCGACGCCGCGCACGATCGTCAGCGGAGTCGCACAGTCGTACGCGCCCGAAGAGCTGGTCGGGAAGGTGGTGTGCGTCGTCGCCAACCTGCCACCCCGCGACTTCGGCAAGGGACTCGTCTCGCACGGCATGGTGCTGTACGCCAGCGGAGGCGACCGGGAGCACACGGCGATCGAGCTGCCCTCGGACGTCAAGCCGGGCTCCACGGTGAAGTGATGGGCCTCTTCTCGTCCCTGTTCGGGAAGAAGGGGCCAAAGCCCGCGCCGCCGGCGGAAGATCCGGCCGATGCGATCGACTCCCTGGACGGCGCCGAACGCGTCGACGCGCTGCGCGCGCTGATGGAGCGCTGGCGTTCGGGCGACGCGCAGGCGGCGGAGCTGGTCGCGCCGCGACTTCCCGATCTGCTCGAGGATCCGGAGCCCATGGTCCGGGCCGCTGCCCTTTCGGCCGTGCGGCTCTTGCGGAAGCCCGAGAACTTGCAGAAGTGCGAGAGCGCGGTGCTCGCGCTGCTCGCGGATCCCGCGCCGCGAGTCCGCACGGCGGCCATCTGGGCCGCGATGCGCTTCCCCGGCGAGGTGGCCCGCACCCAGGTCCGCGCCGCCCTCGGATCGACGGAGGAGTCGATGCGCTTCGCCGCCGCCTGCGCGCTCGCCGAGGCGCAAGACTCCGCGGCGCTCCCGGAGTTGCTGGCGGCGCTGCGCGACGATCACCGGCGGCAGGAGGCGATCTCGGCGCTGATGGCGCTCGGCGACGCCGCCGCGGCGCCGGAGCTGGGGAAGCTCCTCGAGGAGGAGTCGGTTGGCGACTTCGATCGGACGCTCGCTGCCGCGGCGCTGGCCCGCTTCGGCGATGCGCGCGGGACGGCGCACCTGATCTCGAGGATTGAGATGGACGGGGATGACCGGCCGGTTGCGGCCGAGTGGGCCGGCCGGCTCGACGTCCACGACGCCATTCCCGTCCTCACCGAGCTGGCGGACACGGAAGGCGCGGTCGCCCGCGGCGCCGCCATCCGCGCGTTGGGTCGCCTCAAAGCGGTCGGCGCCGAGGAGCGGCTGTTGCGGATCGCAGCGGATCCCGGCGCGCCGGACGACCTGCGATTGGACGCCGCCGAGGGGCTCGCCGAGCTGGGCACGCCGGCGGCGCTCGACCAGCTCCGGCAGCTCTCCGCCGAAGGTCCGGAAGAGCTCCGGCAGCTCTGCCAGGAGCTGCTGGTGGAGGTGCAGGCGAATGCTGGTTGACGCGCATGCGCACCTGGACGCGTACGCGGATCGCGATCAGGTCGTCTCGCGCGCCCGAGCGGCGGGCTTGGTGCACGTGGTGCTCGTCGGGCAGTGGCGCGAGGGGGTGGGGATGGCCGGCGCGCTCGACGCGGTCCGGCTGGCGAAGGAGGATCGCTCGTTCTTCTCGGCGACCGCCGGCGTCCACCCCCACGACGCGGCGCGCGCCAGCGAGGCGGATTTCGCGGAGCTGCGAAGAATCTGCCAGGACCCGGACGTGGTCGCCGTCGGCGAAGCGGGCCTCGATTTCCACTACGACCATTCGCCCCGCGACGCGCAGAGGGCGGTGTTCGTCCGCCAGATCCGCCTGGCGAGGGAGCTGGGCAAGCCGCTGGTGGTGCACACGCGGGAGGCGGATCAGGAGACTGCGGAGATCCTGGGGCGCGAGCTGGGACCGGACGGCGGGATCATCCACTGCTTCACCAGCGACTGGGCGGCTGCGCAGCGATACCTCGCGCTGGGGATGTACCTGAGCTTCTCGGGCGTCGTCACGTTCAAGAATGCGGAAGCCGTGCGCGACGCTGCGGTCCGGGCGCCGCTGGAGCGCATCCTGGTGGAGACGGACTCCCCCTTTCTCGCACCCGTCCCGCACCGGGGGAAGCGCAACGAGCCGGCGTATGTTGTCTTGACGGCGCAGGCGCTGGCGGCGCTGCGGGGCTTGCCGGCGGACGAGCTCGCGCGCGCGACCACGGAGAACGCGCGCCGGGCCTTGCGCCTGCCCGCTTGATCGCGATTGAATCCTCGTCTCGCTGCGACGTCCAAGGAGCAAGAGGATGCCCCCCATGAAGAAGCTCATCGCCGGTTCGCTGCTCGCCTCCCTGCTCTCGTTCGGAGCGCTCGCGGCAGAGAAGACGGAGACGATCAAGGTCTCCGGCTGGCACTGCGGCGGCTGCGCCGCGCGGACCGAGGCTGCGCTCAAGGAAGTGAAAGGCGTCAGCGCCGTCGCTTCGGACAAGACGAAGCACGTGGTGAAGGTCACGTACGACGACGCCAAGGTGAAGCGGCCGGAACTGGAGAAGGCGATCGCCGCCTCCGGCTTCTCCGCTGAAAAGTAGACCGCAGCTTCAGATCAACCGCAGAGCGCGCGGAGCGCGCAGAGTTTTTTGGGTTTCAAACAAAAAAATCTCTGCGATCTCTGCGCGCTCTGCGGTGAAGTTTTTGCTCTTAGCTTTCCCAGGAGAGCCATTCCTCGGCCAGGGCGCCTTCGGCGCCCTCGGTCTTCCAGCGGCCCTTCCATTCCACCACTTCCCAGCCGCGGCGGAGGGCTTCGGCCCGGAAGCCCGGCTTCGGGTTCACCACTACGGGGTGGCCGACTTCCTCGAAGAGAGGGGTATCGGCCACGGAGTCCGAGTACAGGTAGCAGCGGCCCACTTCGATGCCGTGGCGGGCGAGGATCTCCTTGACGCGCTCGCGTTTTCCCTCGCGGAACACGATGGGGGGCACCAGCTCGTCGGTGGAGAGGCCCTCCCGGATCTGCGCCCGCGTGCCCACCGCTTCGTGGGCGTGCAGGAAGCGCCCCAGCTCGTCGATGATGAACTGCGGCGAGCCCGACGCGAGGATGATCAGGTGACCCATCAGGAGGTGCCGCCGCACCGTGCGCAGGCCCTGCTGCGTGACCCGCTTCTTCACGTGGCGGTCGAAGCACTTGCGGGCCAGGTCGCGCAGGCGGTCGGCGCGAATGCCCTGCTGGCATCGGGAGCCCAGCGCCACCATGTCCGCCTCGCTCAGCCGTTTGCGCGCATATTCGTAGAGCGCGCGCGGCACCTGCGAGCGGACGGCGGGCACCATCTCGCGGTTGGAGTAGAGGTACCAGGTGAAGATGGTCCCGGCGTTGCCGTCGAGCAGCGAGTCGTCGATGTCGAACACCGCGGCGGTCCGCTGGAAGGGTTGCATCACTTCACCTCGCGGTACAGCCCTGGCCCCTCGAATCGGCGCGCGTCCTCGGCGGGCGCCTGGGGAACCCGAAGCTGCCGCCCGTAGATGTTCTTGCGGTCCGTCCACGCTGCCTGGGCGGCCGCGAAGAGCTGCGCGAACGAGCTCATGCGCGTGTCCAGCTCGTCGAGCGCATGGACCACCATGGCCTCGAACGTGGCGGGCTCCTTGGGGCTGCCGTACTCGTGCCGCCCGTGGTGGGACGCGACCAGGTGCGTGATCCGCCACTCCAGCTCGCGCGGGAATCCCGGGATCCGCGAGGCCTTCTCGCGAATCAGCTGGCAGGTGAGCACCAGGTGGCCGACCAGCTTCCCCTCGTCCGTATACTCGAAGCCAGGCTCGGGGGAGATCTCCCGCGCCTTGCCGATGTCGTGGAGCAGGCACCCGGCGGTGACCAGGTCGCGATCGAGCTGGGGGTAGTGGTCGCAGGTGCGCCAGCCCAGCTGCATGACGGAGAGCGTGTGCTCGCAGAGGCCTCCCGGGTACGCGTGATGGATGCTCTTGGCTGCCGGCGCCCGGAGGAAGGCCGGGACCAGCTCGCCGTCGTCCAGGAATGCGAAGAGCAGCGCCCGCACGTGGGCGTCGCGCACCTGGGCCGAGAGCATGCGGATGTGCTCAAACATCGCCTCCACCGTCATGCGGTCGATGTATCACACGGCCCTGACGCGCGCCGTTCCGTTGACGGTCGGGCGCTGGCGGGTAACGCTCTCTCGGATGAGAGCTGCCTGGGTAGTCGCCTGCGCCGCCGTTGCGTGCTCGAAGAACGCACAGCCGCCCGCGTCCTCTTCCGATCAACTGCCCAGCGGCGTCCGCGGGGCGGTGTTGCAGCACCACAACGACGCGGCCCGCAGTGGCCTCTACCTGGATGCCTCGCTGACCCGCGCGGCGGTGGGGAGGTTGCGCCAGGACACCGCCTTCAACGCGCCGCTCCAGGGCGCGATGTATGCCCAGCCCCTGTACTGGGACGGAGGAGACGGCGGCCAGGATCTCCTGATCGTCGCCACCCAGCGCAACGAAGTGATCGCGTTCGATCCGCTCACCGGAGCGCGCATCTGGTCGCGGACGCTCGCCTCGCCGGCGCCTCGCAGCGAGCTGCCCTGCGGAAACATCGATCCGCTCGGAGTCACGGGGACGCCGGTGATCGACCCCGCGCGCAAGCTGCTCTTCGTGGCCGCGATGACCTCCGGACCGCGGCACCGCGTGTACGCGCTGTCGCTCGCGGACGGGACCGTCTCGGGGACGCCCTTCGACGTCGAAGCTTCGGTGCCGGGCTTCAGCTCCTCCGTCCAGAACCAGCGCGGGGCGCTCGCGCTCCAGGACGGCATCCTCTACGTCCCCTACAGCGGCCACTGGGGCGACTGCGGCAACTACTCGGGTTGGGTGATCGGATTCGACACCAATGGCTCCTTGCCGGCGGCCTCGTACCGGACCGGCCACGGCGGCGGGATCTGGGCGATGTCCGGCGTGGCGGCGATGGGGGGTTCGCTCTTCGTGGCCACCGGAAATACCATCGGGCTGTCCGCCTGGAACGGCGGCGAGGCGATCCTCAAGCTCGCACCCGGACCGTCATTCTCGGGCGCGACGGCGGACTTCTACACGCCCTCGAACTGGCTGCAGCTCGACAACGGAGACACGGACATCGGGACCGCGGGCGCGCTGCCGTTCGACGTCGGCGCCGCGCACTTCGTGGCCACGCTGGGCAAGGACGGCAAGCTCCACCTCGCCGACCGCGACAACCTGGGCGGGATCGGCGGGGGACTGATCGCGCCCTTCCGCGTCGCGAACGGCGTGGTGATCACGGCGCCGGCGGTGATCGCGACGCCTACCGGGACGATCCTGGCGTTCCCCGCGAACGGCGCCGGATGCACCGGCGCGAACGGGCTGGTGGCGCTGGGCATCTCCGCCGGATCTCCGCCGGCCGTGACGACTGCCTGGTGCGCGGGGGTGAGCGGCAACGGCGCGCCGATCGCGAGCACCACCGGTTCCGGCGCGGAGTCCATCGTCTGGGTGGTGGGGGCCCAGGGCGACAACCAGCTGCACGCGGTGAATGCGGAGACCGGCGCGACGATCTTCACCAGCGCGCGGCTCGGCGAGGTGATGCGCTTCAACGCTCCCATCGCCGCGAAGGGCCGCGTCTACGTGGCGGGGAACGCGGCGGCGTACGCCTTCACCGTGCGTTAGCGACGACTAGGCCTCTTCTTCCTCTTCCACGGCGGCCTTCGCGCCGGCGACCCTCTTCGCTGCGAGCTTCGCCTTCTCCGCTGCCTCGGCGTCGAGCTCCGACTGCGGCCGCGGGTCGATGGTGTAGTCGCTGATCTTGCCCTGCGCCTTCAGCGCTCTCAGGCCGGCGTCCATCGCCAGCCAGCGCGTCTTCGCGCGCAGCTTGATCATGACCGGCACCGCGGGCCGCCGGATCAGGCTGACCGGGTCATACTGGCCGGAGAGGATGCTGACGCTCCAGTTGGCCTCGAGGTCCGTGTCGACGCGGACGTCGCACTCCTTGCCCTCCCAGATCGCCTTCGTCGGCATGGGAGTTTGTCTACCATGGGTTGGCCGGCACCGCCCGCACGCTGCCCGGCGGCACCGCCCCCGATTTGCGCGCGACCAGGGCGGCGTGCGACCGGATCCAGAGCACGCCTGCGAGCCCCAGCAGCATGAGGATCAGCGTGATCCAGAAGAGGCGCCGCCCGTCGCGCTTGCGCTCCAGGGCCATGCCCTCGATCCAGGGAAGCTCGGCGGCGCGGACCCAGCGGTCTCCGCGCCTCACCAGATCGTCGGCGGCGATCACCCCGCGGTTCCAGAGCTGGAGGAACTCCTTCTGGCTCCCGATGGTGAGCTCCTGCGCCCCGCCTGCCTGCTTGACCTGGAGCTTCATGCGGCCGTCAGCTTAGGGACCGCAGTCCCGAGGGGCAATCCTCTACGACGCGGCGCGGTGCGAATCCGGTTACGCAGAGTGCGGGCCCGAACGTCGCGAAAGCGACTCTTTGCGTTCGCACCGCACCGCGCCATCCGGCGCGTTAGGACTTGCAAGTTACTGAATTTTCTGGAATTCGCATAACGGCAAAGCAGTTGCAACCAACCCCGTGCAATCGTAGCCCCCCACGAGGTCTCCGTGTCCGAGAAGCTCGTCTCACAGGATGGATCAGCCCCCGAAGGCACCCCGTCCATCCCCCCGATCGACCGCGCCGCCGGCGCTCGCATTCTCGCGAGATCCTTCTACAAGGAGCTCCGCGAGAACGGGTACACGCCGAAGCAGTTGCTCGCGCTCTCGACCGAGCTGATCGATCTGATCACGCAGGATCTGCAGGCTGAGCGCAAGGGAGCGGCATAAGCATCGAGGGGCGCGCTAGACGCGCCTTGACGGTCCCGATTTCCGAGCCTATGTGTCCCTCCCCCAAGGAGGCTCCTACATGGCTCGTTTCGCCATCAACGGCTTCGGCAGGATCGGGCGCAACATCCTCCGCGCTGCCATCAAGCGCGGCGCGAACTTCGACGTCGTCCTGATCAACGACATCGACAAGCCTGCGACGCTCGCCCACCTGTTCAAGTACGACTCCGTGCATGGCATCTTCGGCGGCAGCGTCGAGGCGACCGAGGACGCGGTGGTGATCAACGGCAAGAAGATCGCCGTCTCGGCCAAGCGCGATCCGGGGGAGCTCGCGCACAGGGACCACAAGGTCGACGTCGCGCTGGAGTGCTCCGGACGGTTCACCAAGCGCGAAGACGCGGACCGGCACTTCAAGGCGGGCGCGAGGAAGGTGATCATCTCGGCGCCCGGCAAGGGGCAGGACTTCTCCGTCTGCTACGGGATCAACCACGAGAAGTATGACCCGGCGAAGCACCAGGTCATCTCCAACGCCAGCTGCACCACCAATTGCCTGGCGCCGGTCGCCAAGGTGCTGATGGAGAGCTTCGGCATCGAGCGTGGCCTGATGACCACCATCCACAGCTACACCAACGACCAGCGCATCCTCGACCTGCCGCACGAGGACCTGCGGCGCGCGCGGGCCGCCGCGATCAACATGATCCCCTCTTCCACCGGCGCCGCGAAGATGATCGGAGAGGTGATCCCCGAGCTGAAGGGCAAGCTGAACGGCACGTCGATCCGGGTCCCCACGCCGAACGTCTCGATCGTGGACCTCACCGCCCAGCTCTCCAGGAAGACGACGGTCGAGGAGATCAACGCCGCCTTCAAGGCCGCCGCCGATGGGAAGCTCAAGGGCATCCTCGAGTACAACACCGAGCCGACCGTCAGCGTCGACTACAACGGCAACCCGGCGTCGTCGATCTTCGATTCCACGCAGACCGCGGTGGCGGACGACGGCAAGTTCGTGAAGGTCTTTTCCTGGTACGACAACGAGTGGGGCTTCTCGAACCGCATGGTCGACGTGGGGTTGTTCATCGCGGGCAAGCTGTAGGCGGTCCCGATGATCCGCGTCCCGACGATCCGATCCATCGAGCAGCTCGACATCGGAGGCAAGCGGCTCTTCGTTCGCGTCGACTTCAACGTCCCGCTCGACAAGAAGACGGGGAAGGTGAAGGACGACGCCCGCATCCGGGCCGCGCTGCCCACCATCCGGTACGCGCTTTCGAGAAAGGCGAAGGCGATCCTCGCCTCGCATCTCGGCCGTCCCGACGGCAAGGTGGCGCCGGAGATGTCGCTGGAGCCCGTTGGCGCGCGGCTCTCCCAGCTCCTCGGCCAGGACGTGATCTTCGCCGACGACTGCGTGGGCGACGGCGTGAAGAAGCTGGTGGGCGAGCTGCGCGAAGGGCAGGTGTTGCTGCTCGAGAACCTGCGCTTCCATCCCGAGGAGGAGGCCAACGACGACGGGTTCTCGCGGGAGCTGGCGTCGCTCTGCGAGGCCTACGTGGACGACGCGTTCGGGACGGTGCACCGCGCCCACGCCTCGACGGTGGGGATGGTGAAGCACGTCCCGCAGCGCGGCGCCGGCTTCCTGGTCCTGGCGGAGCTGAAGCACCTGCAACCGCTCCTCAAAGGGGCCCCCAAGCCGTACCTGGCCATCCTCGGCGGGGCCAAGGTGAGCGACAAGATCAAGGTGATCGAGCAGCTCTTGAGCAAGGTGGACGCGCTGCTCATCGGCGGGGCGATGGCGTACACGTTCCTCTCCGCGCGCGGAGTGCCGGTGGGGGCTTCGCGGGTCGAGAAGGACAAGATCGACGTCGCCCGCCGCATCCTGGACAAGGCGGCGCAGTCGCGCGTCGAGGTGCTGCTGCCGGCCGACCACGTGGTGGCGAAGGAACCGAAGGCGGGCGTCCCCACCCAGGTCGTGGCCCAGATTCCGGAGGGGATGCTCGGTCTCGACATCGGCCCGAAGGCGCGGGAGCAATACCGGCAGCGCGTCCTGGGGGCGAAGACGGTCTTCTGGAACGGGCCGATGGGGCTCTTCGAGGTGTCCGAGTTCGCCGCGGGAACGCGGGCAGTCGCCGAAGCTCTCGCCGAGGCCACCAGCCGCGGCGCGCGCACCGTGGTCGGCGGCGGCGACTCGGCGGCGGCCATCGCGGAGATGGGAATGGCCGACAAGGTCACCCACGTCTCCACCGGCGGCGGCGCCTCCCTCGAATTCCTCGAAGGCCGCGAGCTCCCCGGGATCAAAGTCCTGGAGGAATAATCCTTCACATCAACCGCAGAGCACGCAGAGCGCGCAGAGTTTTTTTGGGGTTGAAAAAAGAAATCTCTGCGCGCTCCGCGCGCTCTGCGGTTGAAAGGAAGAAGGTGCATCCATGGCGAGGCGGAAGTTCATTTGCGGGAACTGGAAGATGCACAAGACCTCAGCGGAGGCGGTGCAGCTCGTGAAGGAGCTGAGGGAGAAGGTGAAGACGCAGGCGCAGGTGGCGGTGGCGCCGCCCTTCACGGCGCTGGCGGCGGTCAAGGCAGCGCTGCGGGGCTCGGCCATCGAGATGTTCGGGCAGAACTGCCATTACGAAAAGCAGGGTGCGTTCACCGGTGAGGTGAGCGGGCCCATGCTGGCGGAGGTGGGCTGCGAGGGCGTGATTCTCGGCCACAGCGAGCGCCGGCAGTACTTCGGAGAGACCGACGAGGGCGTGAACCGGAAGGTCCGCGCGGCCCTGGAGGCGCGGCTTCATCCGATCGTCTGCGTCGGAGAGACGCTGCAAGAGCGAGAGGCCAACCGCACCTGGGAAGTGGTGTCGCGGCAGGTGCGCGCTGCGTTCGGGGACATGGGCAGCGAGCAGATCGCGCGCTGCACCCTGGCGTATGAACCGGTCTGGGCGATCGGGACCGGCAAGACCGCCACCACCGCGCAGGCGCAGGAGGTGCACGGGCAGATCCGCGGCCTGCTCCGCGACCTCGCGGGCCCCCAGGTCGCCGGGGCCGTGCGGATCCAATACGGCGGATCGGTGAAGCCGGAGAACGCAGCCGACCTGCTCGCCCAGCCGGACATCGACGGAGCGCTGGTGGGCGGAGCCAGCTTGAAAGCGGACGACTTCGCGCGCATCATCGCCGGCGCGCGCTGAACCACCCTGCGGAGGTCTCCATGGCCAAGCCTATTCCCGATGGATATCACTCCCTTACGCCCTACCTGATCGTCGACGGCGCGACGAAAGCGCTCGACTTCTACAAGCGGGCGTTCGGCGCCGAGGAGTTGTTCCGGATGCCGGCGCCGGGTGGACGGGTCGGCCATGCCGAGATGCGCATCGGAGACTCGATCTTCATGCTCGCCGACGAGTCGCCTGAGCACGGAGCCCGTGCCCCCCAGGGACCTTCTCCGGTGCATCTGGTGATCTACTGCGAGGACGTGGACAAGGTCTGGAAACGCTCGCTGGCGGCGGGCGGCAAGGAGCTGCGCCCGCTGCAGAACCAGTTCTACGGCGACCGCAGCGGAACGCTGGCCGATCCCTTCGGCCATCAGTGGACGGTGGGCACGCACGTCGAGGACGTCTCGCCGGAGGAGATGCAGCGGCGGATGGCGCAGCAGAAGTAACCTCGGCTCCGGGCTTCAGAGGATCAGCAGCCCGTACTCGCCCGCCCGGGTAAAGCCGATCGCTTCGTACGCGCGCGCGCCGGGTGTGCTGTTGGTGAAGAGGATCGCGCGCCGGGCGCCGGCGCCGCGCGCTTCCAGAAGCGATCCGGCGACCGCGCAGCGCGCGTAGCCGCGGCCGCGCAGCGGAGGCGGAGTCCACACGCCTCCGACCTGCACGATGTCCGGCAGGCGCGCGTTGAACGCCGTGTAGGCGACGGGCGCGCCTCGGTCCTCGAGCAGCCAGTGATCGCCTTGCGCATGCAGGAGCTCGATGCTGCTCCGTGCGTCCTCGTGCAGGGTGGGTCCCGGAGCCGAGAGGCCGGTCTCCACCAGGTACTGCTCGCGCCAGGCGATCAGCAGCGGGAGGTGGTCGCCTCGCGGCCGCCGCAGCGAGAGCGTGGCGAGGGCCGCCGGGACCCGCAGTCCGGCGAGATCGAGCGAGTACAACAGGTCGGCATCGTCGACGGCGGCCTTGCGCACTCCCAGCGCGCCGCGCGCGGTGCGGACTTGATCGGCGGGTCCGGAGATTCCCTTGAGCGGGCGCCCGGAGGCGGCCAGAGCGGCGCGCGCGACCTGGGCGACCTGCTCGGGCGCCTGCAGCAAGAGGATGCCGTTCCAGCAGTGCGCCGCCAGGGCCACGACGCCAGAAGGCCCCATGGCCGCAGCGTAGGTGGCCTGCCGCGGCTGGCCGCGATCGTCGAGGCCACCGTGTCGGGCATTGGCGCGGAGGAACATCGAGGTGTCGGCCCGCGGGGCCAGGAACGCCTCGAGGGCTGCTTCGTCGCCGGGGCGGAGAATCCGGATCACGCAAGCGCTTCTACTGTAGGAACGCTGCGCCGCACAGGGCGGGTATGCCGATGTAGGGAGGCCGCCCATCCAGCGTTGGGCGCAGTGGACCGTTTTCCTTCGGAGGTGGCCCGGGCGTCGTGCTTCCATCGAAACGGATGCGCCTCGCCTTGCTCCTTCTCCCGGCGATCGCCTGCGGCGGATCTTCGCGACCGCGCGACGTGCGCGCGTCCGCCCGCGACGGCGCCGTCGAGGTCTGGTGGGATCCCGGATCATTCATCGCCATCCATCGCGTGCAACTGGTGGATCTCGACACTGGCGCGCCTGCTTCGGACGCGGCGCTGGTGCGCGGCTCGCACGCCCTGGTCCGGGGAACGGCCTCCGGCGTCTGGGTGGAGGCGATTCCGGGAGGGCGCACGCTCGGCCTGGTGAGCGCGGGCACCGGGGGCGGGTCCGGAGCGGCGTGGCAGATCTTCGCGCCGTGGGACTTTCGCGACGGCGCGCTGGGCGCCACGTTCGCGCAGCTGGCGCCGGCGGAACGCCTGGCCGTCCTGCTGGTGAACTTCGGCGGACCGGATGCGGCGGCCGAGGTCAGCGTCGAAGGCACCGCGGCCGCGGCTGCCGCCTCGCCACAGCGCTCCTCCCCGGCGGCCGCTGCGACGCCCGCGCTGCACGAGATCGTGCGCGCCCGCGAGTCCGCGCTTGCGCTCGAGCCGGCCGCTCCGCCGGAAACGCTGCAGAGCGCCGCGCACCGGTCGTTCTGCGTGGTCCCTGGGCTGGATTTCGCGCGCCACCTGCGCAAGCCGGCCACGCTGGCGGTCTCGACGGCGCACGCCGACGTCTATCTCGACGACGACGACCTGGGCGAGTACGAAGGGCCCGTCCTCGAGCCGCTGGCGCAGGCATTCGAAGAGCGCGTGTGGCCCTCGATCACCTCCACGTTCGGGGAGCCGCCCGACGTGGACGGGAACGGCAAGGTGCTGGTGCTGCTCACGCACGAGCTGGGGCTCCGGCTGAACGGCGGCTGGCTGATCGGGTACTTCGGAAACGCCGACCTGGTCCGCTCCCGCGACGATTCGCCGGACTGTTCCGGCGGCGGATCGAACCACGGCGAGATCGTCTACCTGAACGATCCACGCGCCGGCGGCGAGAACGGTTATGCCGCGCAGGATCTGTTCGCGCGGGTGTACCCGGCGACGATCGCCCACGAGCTGCAGCACCTGCTCAACTTCTGGGGCCGCTGCGTGGCCCGCCGTTGCGAGGGCCCCGAGGAGACCTGGATCAACGAAGCGCTCTCGAAGATCGCCGAGGATCTGGCCGGCTACGGCTGGAACATGCAGGGCGGGCGCTCGGAGGGGGCGGCCTATCTGCGCCGGGCGGAGGGCGAGCTGCGCGGCTACGACGGTCGGAGCCTGATGCATTGGGAAGGGGACCCCATCGGAAACTACCAGGGCGTGCACAGCTTCCTGCGGCTCTTCACCGACCGGTGGGGCCCCGGCCTGGCCGCCCGCATCGCCTCCGGGCCCGGCGGCGTCGCCGGGCTGGAGTCGGCGCTGGATCTTCCGCTGCCGTTCGCGATGGCGCAATGGGCGACGGCCCTGCTGCTCTCGAACGAGCCAGGAGCGCCGTACAACTTCTCCGGCGTAGCATGGTCGCCGCTGCACGCCCGGCTGCGCTACCTGGACACGCGCGCGCCCGGTCCGCTCGCGCTGCGCCGCGACGGCATCGCCGCCGTGATGTCCGGACCGGGGCTGGGCGGCGCCGCCCGGATCACGGTCCGCAGCGGCGAGCAGACGCCGCCCCACGTGATCGTCGCCAAGGTGAGCGGAGCGCTTCCGGAAAGATAGAGGCCGCGTCCGATCAGGCGCGCAGCTTGTAGCCGCGCCGCAAAAGCCAGAGCGCCCAGCCCACCAGGATCGCCGCGATGCCCGCCATCACCGAGAAGCCGGCCCAGGGACGCTCGACCGTGTGGCCGACGAGGGCGAAGCGCATGGCCTCGATCATGTAATAGATGGGGTTGAGGTGCAGGACGATGCGGAAGCTCTCGGGGAGCATCGCGGCCGAGTAGAAGACCCCGCCCAGGAATGCCAGCGGCGTGATCACGAAGGTGGGGATGAAGTTCACCTGCTCGAACTTGTCCGCCCAGAGCGCGACGATGAGCCCGGCCGCCGAAAACGCCATCGAGACCACCACGGCGGCGAAGAACGCCTCGATCGGGTGGGGCACGGAAGGGCCGACGAACAGCGCCGCCGTCGCCCAGGTGAGACCGCCCACGATCAATGCGCGCGTGGTTCCCGCCGCGACGAACGCGGCCAGGATCTCGAGGTAGGTGAGTGGGGTCACCAGCAGATCGACGATGGTGCCCTGCAGCTTCATGATGAACAGCGACGAGCTGGTGTTGAGGAAGGAGTTGTTGATGATGCCCAGCATCACCAGGCCGGGGACGAGGAAGCGGATGTACGGCACGCCTTCCACCTCGCGGAGCCTGCCGCCCAGGGACCAGCCGAAGACGACGAAGTAGAGGGCGGTGGTGATCAGGGGCGAGAGGATGGTCTGCCCGGGAACGCGCAGGAACCGCGTCACCTCCTTGCGGTACAGGGTCCGCATCCCGAGCGTCTTGTCCTCTGGTCCCCGGGGCGGAGCGCAGGTGACCACCGGGCGCTCGAGCGCGGTGGCGCCGTTGGTCACGTGTACCATCGGGGTGGGCGAATGAAGCAGCTCGATGATCACGTTCTCCAGGCGCGGCTCGCGCGTCTGCACGTCGGCGACGCGCAGCCCCGACGCCGCCACGGCCTGCAGCGGGCCGGAGAGCGGCTCGCCCGGGCGCTGCGTGAGGACCAGGGCTGCGCCGCCGTCGGCCAGGATCGCACCCGCCCGGGCGAGGGCAGGCGGGAGCTCGCGCACCGGCTGCTCCAGCTCGAGCCGGACCGTCCGTCTCGAATGGCGGGCGATCAGCTCCTGCTTGCCCTCGACCACCAGCAGCCTGCCGTTCTTGATCACGCCGATCCGATCGGCCAGCTCTTCCGCCTCCTCGAGATAGTGGGTGGTGAGGACCACGGTGGTGCCGGCGGCAGCCAGACGCTTCACGTAGGCCCAGAGGTCGCGCCGCAGCTCCACGTCGACCCCCGCCGTCGGTTCGTCGAGAAAGAGCACCGGGGGATCGTGCACCAGCGCCTTGGCGATCAGCAGGCGCCGCTTCATTCCGCCGGACAGGGCGCGGGTGTTGGCGTGCCGCTTGTCGCGCAGGCCGAGGTTCCCGAGGATCGCGTCGATGCGGTCGTCGCCGAGCTGCACGCCGAAGTAGCCTGCCTGGAACCGCAGCGTCTCTTCGACGGTGAAGAAGGGGTCGAAGTTGATCTCCTGCGGCACCAGCCCGACGGCGCGGCGGGTGAAGCGGTAGTCGCGGACGACGTCGCGGCCGAGCACTTCCACGGTGCCCTCGGTGGCGAGCGCGGTGCCCGCCACCAGGCTGATCAGCGTGGTCTTTCCCGCGCCGTTGGGGCCCAGCAGGGCAAAGACCTCCCCGCAATGGATGTCCAGATCGAGGTGGTCGAGGGCGGTCATGCTGCCGTAGCGCTTGGTCGCGCCACGAAGTCGAACCGCCTCCGGCATAGCCGCCAAGATGCCACAGGCGCGGTTCCGGTGCGCGGCGGGACGTTCTGGAATAGGATCGGCCCCGCGACTGGAAAGGAACGACCCATGGCTCGCCTGTTCGTAGGCAATCTCCCCTTCGATACGACCGAAGCGCAGGTCAAGCAGCTGGTCGCGGGGGACAACCGCACGGTCCGGACAGTGAAGATCATCACCGACAAGGAGACGGGGCGGTCGCGCGGGTTCGCCTTCGTCGATCTGGACAGCGACGAGGAGGCGAAGGCGGCCATCGCCGAGCTGAACGGAAAGGACTTCGGCGGCAGACCGCTCAAGGTGAACGAAGCGGAGGAGAAAGGGCAGGGCGGCGGTCGCTTCGGCGGGGGCGGCGGGTTCCGCGGGACGCCGCACGGCAAGGAGGCGCAGGGCGGCCAGCGCGGGTTCGGGATGCGCGGTCCGGCCCAGAACATGCCCCGCGGCAGCCAGCGCGGCGGGGGGCGGGGCGGCACGCGCGGCTCTTGACCCGGCTGGAAACGCTGCACCGCGAGATCGTCCAATGCCGGGCCTGCCCGCGCCTGGTGTCGTGGCGCGAGGAGGTGGCCCGGACGAAGGTCAAGCGCTTCCGGGACTGGACCTATTGGGCGCGTCCGCTGCCGGGGTTCGGCGACCCGCGCGCGGCGCTCCTGATCATGGGCCTTGCGCCGGCGGCGCACGGTGGAAACCGGACTGGCCGGATGTTCACCGGCGACCGGAGCGGCGACTTCCTCTATGGCGCGCTGCACCGCGCCGGATTCGCGAACCAGCCGACGAGCATCCGAAAGGGGGACGGGCTCCGCTTGTCGGGGGCGTTCATCACGGCGCCCTGCCGCTGCGCACCCCCGGAGAACAAGCCGCTGCCCGACGAGCTGATCAGGTGCAGCAGTTGGCTCGACCGTGAGGTCGCAGCCTTGCGGAACGTGCGCGTGGTGCTGGCGCTCGGCAGCATCGGGTGGGGAGCGGCGCTCGCGCACTTCGTCCGGCGGGGGCTCCGGGTCCCCAGGCCCCGACCGCAGTTCGGACATGGAGCGGAGGGGGAGATCCCCGGCGGGCCGGTACTGCTCGGCTGCTATCACGTGAGCCAGCAGAACACGAACACGGGGAAGCTCACGCCGGAGATGATCGACGCCGTGCTGGCGCGCGCGAAAGCGCTGATGGTTCGGACTTGAACGACCTGTCCGTGAGGCGCCCGGTTGCGTGCCCGGCCGCTCGTTCACACCGTGCCCGATCGGGAGGCTATGTTATGCGCCTGGACGTTGGAGTGCACCACCTCGCGGGAGAGAGGTCGCAAGTGAACGGATCGGCGCAAAGGCGGCTGGCGGGCAAGGTGGCCGTCGTCACCGGGTCGTCGCGCGGCATCGGCAAGGCGATCGCCCGCGCCCTGGCTGCCGAGGGCGCCACCCTGGCGGTGCACTACTGCCGTGGGCGGGAGCAGGCGGACGAGCTCGCCGCCGAGTTCGAGCGGAATGGATGCCGGGTCGGGGTGTTCCACGCCGACGTGGCCAGGCCGGAAGACTGCCACAAGCTGCTCGAGCAGGCTGCAAGGCAGCTGGGCCCCGTCGACGTGCTGGTGAACAATGCGGGCGTCAACCGGGACCGCAGCGTCCGGAAGATGAGCGCCAACGAGTGGGACGAGGTGATCCAGACCAACCTCAACTCCGTGTTCCACTGCAGCAAGGCCGTGCTGGAGCCGATGATCAGCCGCGGCTGGGGCCGGATCATCAACATCGCGTCGATCATCGGACAGACCGGGGCCTTCGGCCAGGCCAACTACGCGGCGGCAAAGGCGGGCGTGATCGCGTTCACCAAGAGCGTGGCGCAGGAAGTGGCGAAGTTCGGCGTCACCGTCAACGCCATCTGCCCGGGCTTCGTGGATACCGACATGATGGCGTCGATGCCGCAGGCCGCCAAGGAAGCCGTGAAGGGCCGCATTCCCCTGGGCCGGTTCGGGGAAGCGGACGAGGTCGCGCGGCTGGTCCGGTTCCTCTGCACCGAGGGCGACTGGATCACCGGTGCGCAACTGAACATCAACGGCGGCCAGTTCATGTGATCGGGGAGTCAGGCCGCGCCGCGGTTGCCCGGTAGTCCGACGACGGGATCTGTTCTACAACGCGCGCTGTGTGGGTGACGGCACCGGACGGAGCGCGGCTGCACGTCCTCGATCAAGGGAGGGGCGACCCGATCCTCTGGCTCCAGGGCCTGAACGCGCCGGCCGCGGCCTGGGCCGTCCAGCTCGCCCACTTCAGCCAGACCTTTCGCAACATCGCCCCGGACCTGCGCGGAATCGGACAGAGCGATGCGCCCCCAGGGCCCTATAGCTCGCGAGGGCTGGCGCAGGACGGGGTCGCGGTGCTCGACGCGGCGGGCGTCGACAGGGCGCACGTGGTCGGGCTCTCGCTGGGCGGCGCGGTCGCGCAGGAGCTGGCGCTGGCGCACCCCGGGCGGGTCCGGTCGCTGGCGATCCTCGCCAGCTTCGCCGCGCAGCCCCCGCGCTCGCGCGCCCTCCTCGAGGCCTGGCGCGCGCTGTACCCGGTCGCGATCGCCGACCCCCGTCTTCGAAAGGCCTGGGAGCTGCAGGCCTATGCCTGGCTCTTCACCGATCGGTTCTGGCGGAGCGAGGCGAACGTGCGGGCTGCGCTGCGCTTCGCGGCCGCCCAGCCGCCGCAGCCAGCGCAAGGCTTCGTCGGCCAGGTGGACGCCGCCCTCTCGCACGATGCGCGCGAACGCCTCGCCGGGGTCCAGGCTCCTACACTGGTGATCCACGGCGCGCTCGACCAGCTTTCTGCGAAAGAGAACGGCGAAGAGCTCGCGCGCCTGATCCCAGGCGCGGAGCTGCTCATCCTTCCCGACGTCGGGCACGCCGTGAATCTGGAGGGCCAGCGCGCGGTGAACGGCGCGCTGCGGGCGCTGTGGAAGCGGGTGCCCTGAAGCTCCACCGCGCTCCACACTCTGGCACATCGCTTGCTCGTCTGTTTCCCGACCGCCTCCCGGAACGGCGCGTTCGGAAAAAAAGACCGTGTCCCGTTCACAGCCACACGGTCGATTGGTGAGGGGACGAAATGCTGCAGCGACCGAACCAGGTGCTGGTGATTGACGATGACGAGGCGGCGCGCGAGATTCTCGTGGAGCTGCTGGGACGGATTGGCTACCACGCGTTCGCGGCGGCGGACGGCAAGGCGGGTCTGGAATGGCTGGCCGGAGCGGCCGCGCCGCCGCAAGCCGTGCTCCTCGACCTCCGCATGCCGGTCCTGGACGGATTCGAAGTCCTCCACCGCTATCGATCCGATGGCGGCACCGCGCCGGTGATCGCGCTTTCCGCGATGGACGAGAAGGAAGCGGTGGTCAAGGCGATGAGGCTGGGCGCCAGCGACTACCTGGTGAAGCCGATCGAGCCCGAGGAGCTGAAGGAAGCGATCGAGCGTTGCAGCGCGTCGAGGCCGCCTCCGCTGGACGAGCCGCAGGCCGCGCCGATCATTCCGGCGGTCCGGCCCACCGAGGCTCCGCCCGTGGTCCAACAGGCGCGGATCGAGCCCGGGAGGCGCGGCGTCCCCACCGAGTACGTCGCTTCCAGCCCGGCGATGCTCTCCATCTGGGACATGGTGGACCGCGTCGCGGAGACGGACGTCCCGGTGCTCATCCGGGGCGAGAGCGGGGTCGGGAAGGAGGGCATCGCGCGCACGCTGCACGAGCGCTCGCCGCGCCGCGGAAAGCCGTTCGTGAAGATCAACTGCGCGGCGCTGCCCAGCGAGCTCCTGGAGTCCGAGCTCTTCGGTCACGAGCGCGGCGCGTTCACCGGCGCCACCAGCGAGAAGCCGGGCAAGTTCGAGCTGGCCGACAAGGGGACCATCTTCCTCGACGAGATCGGCGAGATGCACCCGGCGCTGCAGGCGAAGCTGCTGCAGGTCCTGCAGGACGAGGAGTACTACCGCGTCGGCGGCAAGCGCGCCTTGCGGGCCGACGCCCGCGTGGTGGTGGCCACCAACCGGGTGCTCGAGAACGAGATCTCGCGCGGCAACTTCCGCGAAGACCTCTACTACCGGCTGAACGTGGTCAGCGTCCTGGTCCCGCCCCTGCGCGACCGGAAGGAAGACATCCCGGGCCTGATCGAGCACTTCCGCCGCAAGTACGGCAGCAAGTACCGCGGCGGCGCGATGCAGTTCTCCGACGAGGTCATCCGGCGCCTGGCCGACTACGACTTCCCCGGCAACGTGCGCGAGCTGGAGAACCTGGTCCGCCGCCTGGTGGTCCTGCGGGACGAACGCTTCGTCCTCGACGAGCTGACGTCCGCCCTCAGCCGCAGGCCCGCGATGCAGGTGCCGCACGCCGTCGGGTCCGCCGGAGGCGCGCTCCCGCCGGCGAACCAGGGCATGAAGCACCACTCCACCCCAGGCGTCGCCCAGGTCGCGACGCAGGCTCCGGCAAAGGCGCCGGTGGTCCCGATGGGCGCCGAAACGGTCTCGCTCAAGGAGATCGCGCGCCAGGCCGCGCTCCGCGCCGAGCGCGAGGCCATCTCCGCCATGCTCGCCCGGACCAACTGGAACAAGCGCAAGGCCGCCGTGCGCCTGCAGATCAGCTACAAAGCGCTGCTCTACAAGATCAAGGACTGCGGCCTGACCGACCCGCGCATCACCGTCAGCCTCCCGGAAAACCTGGCCCTCGTCGGCCTCGTCGCCGACGGCACCCACACCTGAGGGTACGCCTGAGCCCACGAGGCCGCAGAGCGCTCGCCCGAGGGAAAACCCAACCCTCGGCGTGCTCCGCGTGCTCGGCGGTTGATCTGAAGCGCGGCTGACTTGACTAAGCGGCCCGCCGCTCGACGAGCTGCGCTGCGGGCTGGGGCAAGGCCTTCTTCCCGGAGACCGAGAAGATCCTTCCAGCGATCAGGAACAGCGTCCCCATGAACAGCAGGAGCACCGGCTCTTCCAAGGACCCGGCGATCTGCGAGTGGCGAAGCGCGAACGCTGCGAACCCGAACACGATGGCGGCTGCTGCGATGGTGCGGAACATCTGTCCGACTCCCCTTCCCTTCGCCGCACTCCGGTTCGCCGCGGCCCGCCCCACACTTAGCGAAAAGCGAGCCAATCCTCTTCCAGAGGAGGCGTCCGGCGCGCAGTTGGGAACGCTGCTTCCGCGAAGGGGAACCGTGCTCCCCTGCAGGCGCCGCGGAGGCGCAAGGGCGCCTGCCCGCCAGGCTGGTCCGAGGCCTGCAAACAGAGCGGAGGGAGCCGCGGACCGGAACCAGCCGGCGCTGGCATGGCGCGTGCTCCCGGTGAGGGCGGTCACGTCTGCCCGGGATGCGGGGAGGAGGAAGCATGTCGAGGGTTGTCGCTTTTTCGATGGCGGTGCTGGCGGTCTCGGTGGGGTGCTCGCACGCCGGGCCCGTGCAGGACGACGAGGTCAAGCACATCACCGAGTTCCGGCTCAGCCGGGAGGACGTGGTCGAGGTCTCGGTCTGGAAGGAGCCGGAGCTCTCCCGCACCGTGCCGATCCGGCCGGACGGCAAGATCACGCTTCCGCTGCTGGGCGACGTCAAGGCGGAAGGCCTGACGCCGCGCGAGCTCGAGGCGATGGTCCAGAAGCAGCTCGCGTCGCTGGTCCGCGATCCGCGCGTGACGGTGATCGTGCACGACGTGAACGGCCAGCGGGTCTACGTGACCGGCATGGTCGGCCACCCCGGCGCGTTCCCGCTGCGCAACAGCATGGGCGTGCTGCAGGCCCTGGCGCTCGCCGGCGGCCTGGCGGAGTTCGCCGACCGCGACACCATCCACGTGTTGCGCGCAGACGGGCGCCGGGTGGAAGTCGCCTACCAGGACCTGGTGACGGGCAGGAGCAAGGTGACGCTCGGGCCCGGTGACACCGTCGTGGTGCCGTAGGAACGACGATGGCCGCGACGAAGCTCGCGCTGCGCGTGGTCTTCGCCGCACTCCTGCTGGCAGGGGGGGCGAGCGCGAAGGTCTACGTCGAGTGGCGCCCCCGCATGTCGTTCATGGCGGGCTACAACGACAACGTCCTGCTCAACGGCACGGGGGCCGACGGGGTCGGCCAGGCCGTCCCGGGGATCAAGCTGGACATCTTCGGCGACCACGCCTTGCACGTCGCGTTGGATTGCCAGGCGGGCCTCGCGCGGCTGGCGCATCCGGAGTCGTTCGGGTTTTCCAGCGGAGCATTCGCGGCCAACGAGACCTGCGCGCTGGGGACTCGCGCGCATCTGTCGCCGCGCGACAAGCTGGACGTCCGGGCGAGCGCGACCTACGCGCAGGACCCGTTCTCCATCGCGGGCTTCGGCCTGCTGCTCCGGCCGGGGCAGAACGACATCTTCGTCGCCCGCTTCAGCGGCGAGATCCAGCACGCGCTGAGCGGGCATTCGGAGATCGACTACGGGGCCGAGGCGCAAGCGCTGGCGTTCGGCGCCGGCGACCGCGGCAACGGCTACATGGTCGCCCCCCACCTGGGCTACGCGTG
>WNFT01002686.1_pt1 | contig 28628 bp, 30 predicted proteins | sample 5400191 | NCBI WGS metagenome assembly WNFT01 (sample SAMN13153359, study PRJNA577476) | soil metagenome | isolation source: 80 cm saprolite under Madrone tree | place: USA:California | collected 2016-06-14 | reverse complement strand
GCCTGGCGTTCCGGGGAAAGGCGCCGCCGCAGTCCACAGAGCGTGCCTACGCGCTTGGTCAAGCACTCGCTGTCGGCATCCCAGGCGGCGCGCGGGGAGGACCAGCGAGGCGCGGCCGATCGCCGAGGCCCACTTGACCGGGGCCCTCGCTGGGCAGATCCTCCGGCGCATTGGAGCGCCTCGCGTGGACTGACGGGATCCCGGCAGCATGACGGTCCACAGGAGGGAGAAGAACATGGCGCGGAGGAGCACAGGGACGGCCGGCCTCGCCATCGTGATGACACTCCTGGGATCGGTGGCGAGCATACCGGCCCAGAACTTCGGGATGGGCGCCGCCGAGAAATATTTCACGATCGACTGGGAACGCGGCGAGTACAGGGGCAGGCCCTCGGTGCATGGCTACATCGCCAACCGGTGGGGCCTGGCGATCACTGATCTCCGCGTAAAGGTGGAAGGACTTGACGCGGCCGGTGCCGTCACCTCGGCGACCATCGGCCGGGTTCCTGGCGACGTGGCCCCCGGCTCTCGGGGCTACTTCGAGATCCTGGTCCCACCGGCACCGAACTACCGTGTCTCGCTCAGCACCTACTCCATGATCGAAGGACGGCGATAGTGCGCTCGTTAGCAATGACCCATCCCCAGCTCGTTCACGAGCGCTCCAGGATACGCCGCCAGGTAAGCCACGTTAATTGCGCCGGCCGATTCGCCCGTCAGGATCATGGGCAGGGTTCTCGGAAGGTGTCTCGCGAGGCCCCGGAGCACGCCAACCTGATAGGCAGCTCTGGCGCCGCCGCCGCTGAGCGTAATCGCCAAATCGCCGCGTGGCGAGTCCTGGACGCCCGGCCTCACGACTTCAATCCCGATCAAACCTCGGCGAGATGCCTGGGTGACCTCTCCGGTCGAGGGAGGCTGATAGCCCAGTGACTCAGGACACCCGACAAGGTCTCAGCGTCGCGGCCGATTGACGGCGGAGGTTCGAAGACGCTCAAGCGATGGTGTGGGAACTTTTGCACCGGCACCTCGAAGTACGCTCTCCCGAACGGCGAAATATCGCCGCCGATCCAGGCGACCGTCCGACTGATGACCTCACCCTTCTCATCGAGACCTTCCACGAGAAGCTGAATGCGCGAGACGGCTGCGCCATACTTGCTCTCGAACCGGCCGCTCACGACCGGTTTGCCGTCCCGATGCTCCGGTTGCCAATCGATCTTGAAGTACCGTTCCCCGCCGAAATCGAGCGATAGCCGTCCCGCCGACACACCCACCCATGAGAGAAAGCACCGCCGTCTCATTGATATTGCAGAAGGGCGGCGGTGAAAAACCAAAGCGCGGACGTTAGCCACAGCCCCAGAAGAATTGAGAACAGGAGACCTCCAGCTACGGGCAACACCCAGTTCGCGAACCTACTCGACCGAGCGACAAGCACTTTGGCGACGATGGCGCCGTAGAGGGCTGACCCGAGCAGGGAGTGAATCAAGACGCGTGGGCTGTGGGTGTCGAATCCGAGCACGGAGATACAGTGGTAGGCCACCGGAAGCGTCAGCAGGATCGCCACCCGTCCTGACCAGCGATGGACACCCTGATAGAAGCGCCCCGCAGGTGGAAAGCGGAGCACCCTGTAGATCCGTGCGGCCGTCAGTAACTGACCACACGCCAGCAGCACCACGGCCGTCGCCAGCCACGCCTTCATCTGAAGGGTATGCGTGAAGAAGGGATGGAAGAAGGGGATCGCGTAGGGCCGATGAACCGTCTGCCTGGTGACAAGGCCGACAGTGAGAGTGATGAGCGCGACGAGCACCAGCGGGACCGCCAACCAAGCCGGATTTGCACCGCTGGGCTCCTTGAGACTGCGCCTCCCGTTCATTCGCATCTCCGTTGTCAAGCACAAGGATCCGAGAGCATCACCCTAGAACAGCAGGTCCGCCGACTGGATCCAGTCGTAGGCGAAGACCCTCACACGGTAGTGGGGCAACTTCTGCACCGGGACTTCGCGAAGAACCCGCTTCCGAACGGTGCAATATCGACGCCGAGCCAGGCGACCTTCTGATTGACGAGCTGTCCCTTCTCGTCGAGGCCTTCCACGAGAAGCTGAACGCGCCACGCGGTGGCGCCATACATGTTCTCCACGCTACCGCTCACGATCGATGTGCCATCCCGCTGCCCCGCTTGCCAATCGATCTTGAAGTACCGTTCCCCGCCGAAAGCCACCGGACGGAGGTCGGTGGAGGAGGACCCCTCCGTCGTGGTCGCTGCGGACGCGCAGCCCCCGATGACCAGCACCAGGACCGCGAGAACGAGGACATTCCTCACACCAAGCATGCTCGTGCCTCCCATATCATCAGTGACCTTCCAGCCTCGTCGGATACCACCATCCTCCTTGGATCGTTCTCTGAGATGCGCGGACAAGTGCAGTCGCGCTAGCCAAGTGTCGAGTCGACAACCGTCAGCGGCTGCGTGCCCGGCACATACGCCACCTCAGTGACACCGAGCAGTCGCCGCGCCTCCGCCTCCGGAATCTTCATCGGCCCCGGCGCGGGCGCACTGCCCGGCGCTGGTTGCGGAAATGCCGTTGACATCGCCGTGTGAAACGAAACGTTGCCTTCCACCTTCCGAAGAACCTGGTGGATGTGGCCGTTCAGCACCGTCACCGAGCCAAAGCGGCGGAGCGAGGCGAGCGCCCGCTCGGCGTCGTCAGTCGTCCAGCCCCACTGCGGATAGACCGCCCACAGTGGCACGTGCGCGAACACGACGACGGGCGTACTGCTGGAGAGTGGCGCCACGTCCTGCTCCAGCCACCCGATTTGCTCCTCGCCCAGCGAGCCCATGCCCTCACCCTTGTACTTGAGCACGTTCACGAGCCCGAGAAAGTGGGTGCCCTTGTAGTCGAAGCTCTGCCAACCACGGCCCTCCACGGTCCCCTTGCCGTAGCGACCGAGGTACTCCTTGCCACCGTCGAGAAACACGTCATGCTCGCCGGGCACATAGAAGATGCGCTCGGTCTTCACGCCCTTGAGGATTTCCGCGACGGTGTCGAAGGCCCCGGCCTTCTGACCGTGCGTCTGATCGCCCGTGTGCAGGACGAAGGCGGGCGCCGGCCGCAACGCGTTGACACGGTCGACGACCTGCTGCAACGTCGCCGCGGCATCCTTGTTGGCTTCGCCCTTGAAGCCGATGTGGGTGTCGCTGATCTGGACGAAGTTGAAGCTGCCCGCAGCGGCGTCTGACGCTGACGCTTCCGTGATGAGGCGTGACGAGAGCACGCCGCCGGTGGCCACCCAGACCAGCCCAGTGCCGACCCAGGCCATGCAGTCGAGAAATCCGCGACGATCGATCCGATCCATGTGTCCTCCGTGGGTGCGGGACGCGATGCTATTTGACGACCACCGTGGCCCGCATGTGGGGGTGAAGTGCGCAGAAGTACTGATAGCGGCCGGGCCGCGTGAAGGTCTCCGCGAACGTCTCTTCGTTGCTGAGCCCGGCGGAGGTGAATGCGCCCGTCGCGGAGGTGACCGTGTGCGACTCCTCGTCATGATTCGTCCACCGGACGGTTGTGCCGGCCGGTACGATTAATACCGGCGGCGCATATTTGAAGTCGTTGATCCCAACGTCCCTCGTGGTGGATGCCGGCGCATGGCCGACGCCCAGCAGCACGGTGGCCAACCCGCCGAACGCGAGCGCCGCCCGCCAACTCCAGATCGGTGTCCTGTGGTAATGGCTCATTTCGTTCGCTCCTTGTGCTGTCCTTCACCTCTGCCAACGCGCTGCCTCGCCGTTCGTTCCCGTCCGAACGGGTTCCTCGAGGACGCAAGAAAACGCGTGACGAGCCGAATCGTTCCCCCGATGACTGCTTCCGCCGAGATCGGAACGCGCTAAGGATTCCAGCGTTGGCAGGGTAGAAGACACGGTGGAGCCCCGAAGGGGTGAGGAGATGAAGCGGCTAACGATCGCGGTGGATGAGTCCGGATCGCAAGAGGGTCCTGACAACTACGGCCGAAGGTCAACGCTGCGCGTTGCGGAGCTCGCCCTTCTCACGTTGCTGTCCATCGTTCTTATGGCGCTGGAAGTGGTGACCAGTCGTCTCCCGCCCTCGCCGCCCCCGCCATAGCACGTTTCGTTCACGTCCCGCGCCTCGTTCCGTGATAAGCAGGCGACGTGTCCGAAACGCGCACGGCAGCGTGACGAAGAACGACGCGTCCGCCGCCGGGGGTTCGAGAGTGGCGAGGGACGATGAAGGCCGAGCGGGAGAGTCGTGAGCGCGGCTGGGATCTCTACATATTGCCGGATTCAGTTCATCCGCCCAGCGCGCCGAATCTTCTTCCGCTCGTGACCGTGCTTACAAATTCCGCGGCGCGCTGACGATCGAGAAGCTCATCGCAGGCGAGGCGGTCCTATCAATAACTCACCCGGCTATGGTGGCCCCAACGGGACGCGATCAAACTTGCATGATTCAAATCCTCGATTTCATTGCACGCCGATAGCCGGACTCGCCTCATATCCGCCTGATCTCGCGCGCAGATCGTGTCTTGTGTTCTCAGCCCCGAGCACCGAGCCGGGCGTCGAGACTCGCGCGCCCGGCGCCCGCGAAGACGACCCAGACGAGCAGCAGGAAGAGCAGGACCTCCGGCAAATAGAAAAACTCCAGCATCCCGTGCCAGCTCGCGGTGATGTGCGTTTCGGGAGCGGCAGCCGTCACGATCGCCCGTCATGACGCCGCAGAGCATGACCGCGGCCGGGCGGGTCACCAAGCCGACGGCGATCAGCGCGCCGCACACCAGCTCCGTGCTCGCCACGAACGGGGCTAGGATTTCGGCCGCGGGGATGCCGAGCGAGCGGAAGTAATGGATCAATCCGTTCAGCTTGCCGAGCTTGCCCAGGCCCGAGCCGAAGAACTCGAGCCCGACCGCAATCCGTACCACCAGCCAGGCGCCCCACTCGAGGCCATCGAGCTGGGCGTAGAGGCGCCTCACAAAATCCCGAGGTGTCTCATGTTCTCTCCCCTGTCGCTCACGAGCTTTGCTGCCAGATCCCTGCCGAGGATGAGCTGGAACGCCGCGCACGGAGGTTGCTATGAAGAGCGGAAGAGCCGAGGGCTGGAGCCGACGAAATTTTGTGCACGGGCCAACGCTCGCGGGGGCTGCGAGGCTCGTTGGCCTTCGACCCGGCCGAGCCGACGCAGAGCTGCGGTGTACTCGATCGGCTCACGTGTCGCCATCCGGAGCGCCCGCGCCTCCAGCACCGGCGTCAGTGGTGGGCACAGCGCCATGGGGTCATGCATTGCCGTCGCCAGGCCCCTGTCGCCGCAGCAGAGACGGTTGCTCACTCTCGATACTCCGGATGTGGAGGTCACGCTGCGGAAACGGGATCTCGATCTTCGCCGCCGTCAGGGCGGCATGCACACCCACGGCAAGCTGACTCTGGACCGACTCGACCTCCTCGAAGCGAGCCGTCCAGACGCGCAGCACGAACTTCAGCGCACTGTCGCCGAACCCGGTGCACAGCGCGAGCGGTGCCGGCTCAGCCAGCGCTTTGGGGTGCGCCTTGGCGACACCGCGGAGGATTTCCAGCACACGCTCCGGATCGGCGTCGTAGGCGACTCCCACGTTGAGATCCACGCGACGCAATCGGTCCGACAGGGTCCAGTTCGTGACGCGCTCGGAGGTCAGGCTGGCGTTCGGAACGATCACGTCGGCGCCATCCCAATTCAGGATCGTGCTCGCCCGGCTTCCGATTTCGCGGACCTGGCCCTGCAGATCGCCGATTTGAACCAAGTCTCCGACGTGGATGCGACGCTCCAGGAGCAGAATCAGCCCGGACACGAAATTCGCCACCACGTTCTGCAGACCGATCCCGATGCCGACGCCGAACGCGCCGGCCAGGATGGTGATGCGGTTGAGGTCGACGCCCAGCGCCGCGACCGCGAAGACGAACCCGACGAGGACGATGGCGTAGCGAACGAGGGTCGAGACGGTGTATGGCACTCCACGGGGGAGGAGAACGCGCGGGTACACGTCTTCCTGGAGGACGAAGCGAACTAGGGACGACAACAAAAACGCTGCCCAGACGGTCAGCCCAAACGCGACCACGTCGGCCAGCGACAGGCTCATCGATCCCCGGACATATCGCGCATTCAGGGCGACGGCGCCTGCGGACAAGATCGGGCTCATGACGCCGAAGCCATCCAGGGTGAAGTAGACCCAGGTCCCGATGGAGAGCCAGTAGAGCGCCCGGTTGAAGCAGTTCTGCAGGAGCAGGCGATTTCGCTGCACCATGAATAGTTGCCGCGCCGGGCGCGCGCCAAGCAGGGATGCCACCAGCCCCTCGCCGATCCGCACGCCTGCGTACAGCACCAGCGCGACGTAGCTACTGGCGAGCACCTCCCCGCCGAGGAGCAGCGCCAGACGCATGTAGCCGAGTGCGCGCCCGTGAACACGGCACCGAGGAGGATCGAGAGCTGCCCCCACAGGATCCACGCGAGCACGTGCCGCCATCTGAACGCTGCCTGGTCGCTGCCGTCCGTCAAGAGTTGCTCCGAGCGGACCGCGAGCGACAGGAACACGATCCCGGACATCATCTCCAGCAGGAAAACCCATTGCTCCAGCACCGGGACGACCGAGCAGACGTTGCGGACCCGGTCGACCAGGAAGAACGCCGCGAGCGCATAGACGGCGGGGACGACGGCGGGCGAGGCCAGCCGGCGCACGATCAGTACGGCAGGAAACAGAACGAAGAGCCCCATGACGTCCATCACGACGCGGGGAGCGTGCGGGTAGATCCAGGCCGTGGAGAGGAGCGCGATCACGAGCGCGGACGAAATCGGGAGCTCGAAGACCTGCGGGGCTGCCTGTTCGCTCGGCTCCTTGACGGCGCGGCGCCGCGCTCCGGCGCGCGCGAGCCGCGCGAGCACCAGCACGACGACGAAGAGCGCGATCTGGAACGGCACCCGCGCGAGCTGACCGGTCAGAAAGTCTCTCGTCAGCTCGACCATGTCACCGACAGAGTCCTTCACGCGTTGGCCAGGGTCGCTCGCGATCAGCGTGCGCGCCTCGGGACTCCAGATCGGAAGGCCGTCTCGGGAGAAGAGCGGCCCGACCAGCGCGTTCCCGGCCTGGGCGATCTTCGAGAGGACGTCGTCGCACCGAGCGATCTCCTTGACCACCCGGTCTTGGATTCCAAGGATGTGCGTGAGCCGTTCGCTGACGTTCGTGCGCGCCGCCGCGATCGCGGCCATCGTCGCGTCGATCCGGTCGATCACTGGTGCCGGAGCTCCGGACTCCAATGCCTTCTCCCGAGAGACCGACCAGGTCGCTCGCATCGCCTCGAGCTGCTCCAATTCTTGCCCGAGCTGCGTCGCGCGCCGGGTGAGCGTGTCGTTCCACGCGGCCAGCTTGGAACGCATCAGGCGCCAGGAATCGCTCAGAATGGCCAGGGCATTCTCGGACGGCGACGACGCCAGCGCTTGCGTGGTTCCCACGAGGCGCCGACGGATCCACTCACGGGCCGCGGGAAGCTGGGCCTCGATGTCCTCGACGCCGAGACCCGTCGGGCTCTGCTCGATGGTTCGCAACGACGCGGCCACCTGCTCGGCGCGCTGTGCGATCTCCGGGACCGGGATCGCTGTGACCGTGGGTTGGACAAGCTCCTTCTGTTCAGTCGGTCGAGGCACCGGCTGCGCCGACGCCGGAACGACGCCTGATCCGCACAGCCCGAGCGCCGCAAAGCCGTGCGCGATGACGATCACGGCGTGCACGCGTACGACGGTCGACGACCAGATACTCACGCACCTGCCACGCCGTGCTCGAGAAGGTCAGGCACCGGGGCCGTGTTCAAGGCACAACTCCGTTGGTAGACCGAATCAAATCCTTGCCGATCCTGAAGTGCTCGAGCGAACGTTGAGTCTGAGCACTCCAGAGAGCTCATCGGCAGGAACGTCGACCACGGTCATGTCAGCCTAACCAGTACCGGCTTCCCTCTCCGGCCACAGCACCGACAAGATCAGCGCTACGCCGATTCCTATCGATACCTCGATGAATCGATGAAGCGCGACCTGCCACGCCGGACCCGTCCGCGGCACCAAAAGCACAATCGCCAACGCAACGCCCCCGAACCGATATGCCGTGGAATCTGACGGCGTCAGGGTGCGAAGCATTCCGAGAATGAACAGGCTGGTGCCGAACACAAGGGCGTGCGGCCCGAAGTAACTCGCCACTATCGCGCCAACCGCCGCTCCAAGGAATGTCCCGACGAAACGCTGCCACGAAACAGCGAGCGCAGCACCCAGCGATGACTGTGTGATCACCATGGTCGTAATTGGCGCCCAGTAGGCTTCGGGGAGCCGGAATAGCCGGGCTACGAGGAGCGAAGCGACACACGCGATCGCCGTCCGCACGGAATGCACCAGAACCAGCCACGCCGTCCCTCGCCTCGGTGGCCACATTCACGCGTGGGGCTGTCTGGAGTCCGGCACGAAGGAGTCGGTTGCGCTGAACATCCCTTGTTTCCCCCTGTTCGCTGCTCTCGAACGTCGCCCCGGCGACGCCGGTCAACCCGGCTGCTCCGTAACGCACTCATTGGTGATCGTGCTCCACTCGCCGCCGTTCAAGTAGCACTCGAGCCGAACATTGCTGTCGGTTTCAACGAGCACCGGACCGTCGGAGAGCGCCGCTGCCGTTGCCGGCAGCCGGGGGATCAGGCTCGAAAGCCCGATGAGCGCCGCCGCGATCACGGCCCCCGCACCTGTTCCACGCATCGACTTGGCTAGAGCCTGGGCAGCAGCGTCTCGACGACCGACGCCGGCACGTGGAACTGGACCGCGTGATAGGCGAACCAGCCTCCGCCCAACAGCGCGATGAGCATCGCCGTTTTGAGGACCTGGCTGAGCCAGTACCGCGGAGCGCGCGGCTCCGCGGACGCGATGGGTGCGGACATCCGCACCAGCATCTCGCGACGTACCTGTTGCTGGGCGAGGAACATGCGACGACGTTCCTCAGGTGTGAGCCGGCCCATGTTGCACCCCCGCGAGCCACCTTTTACTCGATACGTCATTTCGATGACCGCCCGTAGCACCGCGTTACAGATGGGGGCGACCCGACTTTCGTCGGTGAGACGAGGGCGACGTGGTTGTCATCCGAATGGCGATCAGTGCGGAGGAGGGAAACCATGAGCACGAATACGAAGGACCGGGCAAGCCGCCTCTTGAAGACCGAGCTCGACACCGTCGCCGCGCGACTACACGCCGAGGCCGAGATACCGAAGGCCGGCGTCGTGAGTGGCGATTTCCTCGATGTTGCCCAGAGCGTCGAGCAGCAAGAACTGGCGCTCCTGAGCGCGTCGCGACTGGCCCAGCGTGCCAGGCGCCTGCAGATCGCGCTGTCCCGCGTGTCGGACGGCGAATACGGCGTCTGCTCCGAGTGTGAAGCGGCGATTCCTCCGAAGCGGCTTCTCGCCGTTCCCGACGCCACCACGTGTGTGTCGTGCCAGGAACGCCTCGAACACATCGGGCTCGCCAGCTGAGCTGTCAACGATGACCGGTGATACGATCACACGCGTCGCCCTCGCGGCTCTGGCGGCGGTGATGCTGGCGGGCTGCAGGGTGAACTGGCGCGGGACGACGTGGGACCGACAGTTGGCGTGCGAGTCCTTCGGCGGCGACTACGACGATGGCGATTGCCACTACGACGGGCCATAGCGAGCGGGAGCGCCGGCGCGCCGCGCATTCGGGCCGAAGTGTCGGCTCACCGTGCTCCGATCTAACCGGTGTCCCTCTGAAACGTCAAACCCCCTGAAGGCATCTCAATCAGCGATGGCCCAGGTCACGGTTGACCCCCCGCGGCGCAAGAGCTGCGCCGGCAGAGATCTCGTGGTTGTTCACTCGAACAAGAGGAGAGAGGCGATGACACCGAACAGCGCGCGATCGCTCTGGACCATTTTCACCACCATCGTCGTCGTCGGGTTCGCGGCCTCGCTGGTCGCCTGCGCGAGCGCGGGGCTCCGGCCCGTCGCGGTGTCCGACGTCAAGTCCGTCGCTGGCACGTGGAAGGGCGTGGTATACCTGTCCGGCTCCGAGCCTGACGAGGTGACCCTGACGATCCGGGAAGACGGCTCGTACGACGTCGTGTCCCGCCTACCGATCGGCGTGTCTCGCGGACGGGGCCAGATCACGATCAGCGAGGGGCGTCTCATCATGCGGGGCGAGAGGGGGCACGGCGTGGGAAGGCTGCTGAGCAGCAGCGGCGGGGACCGCGTTATGAGCATCACGGCGACGTTGTCGGACAACCGCACCCTGACGGCAGAGCTCGGGCCCAGCCGCTAGCCAGGGATCAGTTCGCCTGGCGCGACCACCCCTCATCATCAAGCCGCGCGGATGATCGAAGCCCCCCACGCGGAGGGTGTAGCCGCTGACCCCCCGTTCGTTTACCAGAGTTCACCCAGGAATTCGGCGTGTGCGTGTTCCGAGTTCGCTCCGGGGGACGGTTTCGACGACTGCGGTGTTCATCGCCATCGCCGGCAGGCTGAAGTGAAACGTGGTGCCGTGCGTCGGGTTCGGGGTCGCCCACAGCTGCCCACCATGCGCTTGGATGATCGAACGGCTGATCGATAGCCCCATGCCCATGCCGCCCGGCTTGGTGGTGAAGAACGCATCGAAGAGCTGATCCACATTGGCGGCCTCGATCCCGACACCGGAGTCCTCCACGGTCACGAGTACCTGGTTTCCGTCGTGAGGCCGCGAGCGGATCACGAGCTCGCGCGTCCGGTCCGTGACCGGCGTCATCGCCTCGATGCCATTGATCACGAGGTTGATGATGACCTGCTGTACCTGAACGCGATCGCCGAGGACACTTGGCAGGGCTGGTGCCAGTTCCACGCGCAACGAGACCTGATGGTGGCGCACCTCGGCGAGGATGAGCGGAACGACGCCGTGGATGACGTCATTGAGGTCTAGCGGTGTTCGGCATGGATCCGTCTTCCTCGCGAGTTGGCGGATGCGCTGGATGACGTCCCCGGCCCGATGACCTTCGGCCACGATGGCGTTCAACACGTCGCGGACCTGTTCGAGGTCGGGATCGGCCGCCGCCAGCCAGTTGAGGCACGCGCTGGCGTCCGCGACGATCGCGGCCAGCGGTTGGTTGGTTTCGTGCGCGATCGACGCAGCCAGCTCCCCCAGCGTCGTCACGCGGCTGACGTGCGCGAGCTCGGCCTGCATCTGGTGCAGTGCCTCCTCAGCCCGCTTGCGTTCGGTCACGTCCATGACCGCCCCGACGAACTCGAGGTCACCCGATTCAGGCTTCTCCAGAGCGTGGGCAACGACGTGGAGATACCTGACCGAACCATCGGGCAACAGCAACCGATGCTCACAGTCGAAATTTGTCCCCTCTTGTTCGGCTTGAGCGATGACGTGCCGGACGAAGGCTCGGTCGTCCGGATGAGTGCGCTCCAGCACGAATTCGATCGTAGGTTCACGGGCGCGGTCGCGGTCGAAGATGCGGAACGTCTCCTCCGACCAGTAGATCTTCCCACTGGAAATATGCCAGCCGAAACTGCCGGTCCGACTCAATGGCTGAGCCGCGGTCACGTAGACCGCGCTACGCCGCAGCTCCTCTTCCGCCCGCTTGCGTCTGGTGATGTCGGTAACAAACCCTTCGGCGAACAGGAATCGGCCTGCGTCGTCATGGACGGGCCGGCCACTGGTCAAGACCCAGATCCGCTCGCCGTCCTTGCGATAGAACTCGAGCTCGCGTCCCTCGATGGCAGTGCCTTCGGCATAAGCCCGGAGCACCGCATCTCGTTCCAGCGAACGAACATAGAGCTGCCGTCCGATATCCGTCAGGCCCGCGATCAGCTCGTCGGGCGACGCATAGCCCAGGATGCGAGCCATGGCCGGATTCGCGCTCAGGACACGCCCGTCATGAGAGACTCGCCACATTCCCTCGAGGGCATTCTCGTAGATGCCGCGGTAGTTCTCTTCGCTTCGACGGAGGCCGTCGACGGTCGCTTTGAGCCTGTCCGTCATGATATTGAACGCGTTTGCCAGCGCGCCGATCTCATCGCGGGATCGAACGGTGACCTTTCCTTCGAAATGCCCCTCCGCCACTCGCCGGGCCGCCGCCATCAACCGAACAATCGGACGAGTCAGAAGTTGAGCACCACCGATCGCGGCAACCGCGACGGCTGCGACGATCACCAATGCCAGCACGACCGTGTCGCGCATCTGCGCGCGGATCGGCGCGAGGAATACGTCCTGCGGCTGAAGAAAGATCACCGTCCACGGCTGCGTCGTCATGCTGCTGACCGCGGCATGCCAAGGAGTCCCGTCCTTCGAAAGCCGCAGCGTGAAATACGGGCGCGGGCGGCCAGCTTTCCCGAGTGCCTTGTCAGCAAACGGCAGAGGCCTGTTCAGTTCGAACACGCCGTCGGCCAGCTGCCCGGGCGATAGATGGCCATCGGCCAGCAACAACCCGTCGTCTCTCGCGACGATGGCGAACGATTGCGGGCCGACCAGCTGATTGTTCTCGACGACCATGTACTGCAAGACCGCCGCGCTGTACCGCTCGCGCAGCACCCCGACAGGCTTGCCATCCGGAGTGGTCACGGGGCTGGTGAAGTTCAGATATGGCTTGCCGTCGATCGATGAGAATTCAAGCCCCGACGCGTGCGGCAAGCCCGTTTCGAGCGCACTCCGGAAATATTGCGTGGCTGACTCGTCGAGGCCGACGCTGGAGGGCTGGGTATCGAGGACGATTCGACCATGCAGATCGAGCACCGCGACCGACGACGTGAAGGCCGGATTTTTCTCCGCGAATGTCTGAAGGATGTCGACGACACGCTCCTTCGTTTTTGCCTGGGCTCCCGCCGGGTGGCTGAGGTATTCAGCCAGGGCCGGCATTTTCGCTTGGTTGCCGACGACGTTCGCGGTGGCCGCGATGAACGTGTCCAGACGAATCGCGGTCTGCGAGGCAGCCGCAGACAGCGACCGGTAGGCCGATTGTGTGAGAGCGCTTCGCGTGATCTCGGAATCGCGATAGGCAATCAGAGCTACCGGGCAGAGCGAAACACCCAGGAACGCGAGAAGCACCTTCGTCCGCAGCCGAGCCGTCATGAGATGCCTCGCCGTTATTTCACTCTATGAGCGTTCCCGGCGGACAGCTTGGTCGGCCTGTTTCGCCATGATGTCGAGCGTCGCTCGAATACCCTGTTGGCCCGTGATCATCTTGCCCAGCTCGATCGCAAAGCGGTCGATGAGACTCGGCCACGCCGGCGCATGTGGCTCGGTCCCCATGCGGTTGTTGATGGCGTCGAGCGTGACGCCAAAGTGGCGAGTCGTGCCGGTTCCGACGCTCGTCTTGGCCTTGATCCGCGGGTCGTCGAAGTTGCTCCGACGGACCGGGCTCGCGCCACCGCCGAGCCAGATACGAGCCGCCTTGACGACTGAAGCCGGGCGTCTCATCGAAGCTGCATTGGCTGGCGGGTCGCAGGGCTCGTTCCGCCGGACAGGGGGCAGCCTCAACGAGGCCGACCACCTTCGACTGCGCCGGGTCGTCGCACATCGAAAACCACTCCCCAGCGTTGATGTACATGCCGGCGCGGCCTTCCACAAAGCTCTTCGCGGCGCCGGTCCAGTCCCACGTGATGGCCTCAGGTGGGGTGTACTTGCCGAGCGCTCGCATGAACTCCATCCCCGCCGCGGCGCGGTCATCGTTGATGGCCGGCCGATTGTCGAGACCGAAGAACGAGCCGCCATGCGCCCACACCCACGTCGCAGCATCGATGAGCAGGGAGTAGTGGCCCGATTTCCACATGCCGGTGTTGCCGTACACCTGGGGTTGCATCTCGCGCTGGATCGCCTGGACGGTCGCGAGATATTCCGGGACGGTCTTGGGAGGCGACAGGCGGAGCCGATCAAAGATGTCCTTCCGGTACAGCAGGATATGAATTGGAATGTCATAGGGAATGCCCACGACCTGGCGTTTGTACGAGGCGATGTGACTCACGAGGCTTGGCAGGATGTCGTCGAAATCATAACCCGGGTAGGCGAGATCCTTCCTGGCAAGCAGTTTCTGCACAGGCACCGTGTCGTTGGCGAAGCGTCCCACCCACGCCTGATCCAGGTAGAAGACGTCGTTCGTGCCCGCTCGTCTCGCCGTGTCCGCGCTCACCTTCGCCAGGACGCGGTCGAGGGGCAGCAGCTCCCATACGACGTTGATACCGGTGAGTGGCATGAACTCATGCTTCATGATCTCGCGCGTCGCCAAGGACGGCGGCGTGTCCTCGGTCACGACGCGCACGGTCTGCCCGGAAAAAGTTCGGCCCGCGTCCCGAAGAAATTTGTGCTGATCGCTCGATGGCTCGATCGCGGAGCTCGGGCCCGCCGTCGCTCTGATGTCCTGGATCGTCGGTGGTGCCGCCGTCGCTCGTCTCGGCCTCGAGAGGCCGAGTCCCGCAAGACCGATTCCGGCGCCCGCACAGACTCGCAGAAAGGCGGAGCGGCTAATCACACCGCTCCACAACTTGTCGGATGCCTCTGAAATCGCAATGCGGCGGCGCCGCTCACCCGACTCCATGTTCTACGCCTCCTCCGCATTCGCTCGTTGAAAGCGGAACGTTGTTAAGGCGATCCCGGACGCCGCGTTCAGCCTCGCGCGTCTGGCGACACAGGCTACACCCACTTTTGTGCGGCGACTTCATCGGCAACACCGGGCCGGCGAAGGACAGCGGGTTCGTCCGCACCTCGGCACGCCGGCCCCGTGGTACCGGATAGACGTGCCGGCCTCGGCCGCGCCCCGCGCTCCACCGCGAACGCCGCCGCCACGCCCGGCTCAAAGCCGTCGCTTATTTCTTCGGCGGCTCGGGAGTGTAGTGGGTCTGATGGTAAGCGAGGATGGCCAGGGCCGCGCCGATCATCTTGTGCACCACTCCCGCTGCTCTTCAGAGGGCCACGATAGTGGCCGCGATCACTTCAGGCGGGCGGGGCATTGACCTTTCATGACCGTGTGGTCACCTTATCTGGCTGCAATAAGGCCGGGCTCTCGTACGACCTATTCCGCGTAGGAGACCGGAGGGTCGGATGGCTGCGAAGCAGGCTGCCTCTGGTTTTCCATACCCGCCCCAAGAAAACCAGGTCATGAACGCCTGGGAGCGCCTCGTGTGTGGCGTGGAATTTCCAGCCGACGGCGTCCGCACCGTGATCGAACGCTCCGGGGTGCGGTGCCATTCCGCCGGCGTTGACCCCGCGACGACACGCGCGCCGTCGCCGACCTCACACGAGGTCTTCAGCAGACTCCTACACCGATTCCGTGATGTGATTGACGTAGGCGGTCCGGTCATGGAGCAGGTCCGCGAATCCCTGTCTGAGTCGGGGACCATGATGATCCTGACCGATCCATCCGGTGTGATTCTCAAAACCGAGGGCGATCCAGCGACGCTGGAGGCGGCCGAAGATGTCCGCCTCGTGAACGGTGCGAACTGGGACGAGCTAAAGCGCACGGCGGGCGGTTGTGGGCGGCGCCGAACGAGCCGCACGGCGCGATCTTCCAATTCTCGCTGCCGGTCGCGTGAGCCTCGTCGTCTCGTGGGGGCGCGGTGACCGCTACGTATCCTCGTGCGCCGGCTGAAGCGGCGCGCCGTGGACGACCAGGGGCCACTCCGCCCGCCGTCCACCCTGCGCCGTGTTTTATGACGGCGGGCGGGACCCACGCGTCACGCGGCTCTCACGCGGTGAACAAACGACGTTGGTAACTATCGATGACGATTTTCGGAATGATGAGACCGAAGCTCATCGCCAAGGTGACCGTGATGGCGGTCATGCCATCAGCGATCGTTGCCGCCAAGAGCTCCGGAGTCGTATTTGAGCTGCTGGTCAGCTGCAGCAAGCCGCTGGTCATTCTGAATATCAAGAGGCCGGGTATCATCGACACCACTGCGGCAAAGCCGATGGCCGCGAACGGCATGTGCCAACGACGGGCGACTGGACTGAGGATCAGCCCGACGACGACGCAGGCAACGAACGCGCCGGTCGCTGCACCAAAGCCGCCGGCAAGTGTCCACCACCTCAGCGCATGAGCGAACATCCCGACCGCGATAGGCCAGCCCAGCATTCGTAAGGGCATGGAGAAAAAGACGCTGTAAGCGCCGACCGCGACCCCGGCGGCGATCGTGTCGAGCCAGAGGGCCACCGCTCTCCCGGGCTCGCCCACCGGCAAGGATACGCCGAGAAGTTGTAGGCCAAGCAGCAGTCCACCTGAGATCGCGAGGATGACAAGGCCGGCGAATACCAGTCGTGAGACTCCGAGATGGATGCGTGCTGCGGCGAGATCGATCATGCCATTCAGCACGTGCGGTCCTGGCACGAGAATCATGCAGGGGCAGACGGCGACGAGGCGCAGCGAGGAGCTGAGCTCGTAGCGCACCGCGATCGCGCCGGTGATGCCAGCCAGCAGCGCCGCGCCGAGCGGCTGCAGCAGGGCGTTCGTGCTGTACCGGCCGATGATGCGACGCAGGACGGCCCCGCTCGCTGCGCTGACCACGATGAGCGCGACTGCGGCGACATGCTGAGCCCCAAAGAGCACCGCCAGCGCAGCGGCGCCCGCCGCCGCGGCGAGCGCGAACAACCAGGTCGGCGCCGGCGGCGTCTCGGAGATCACCCTGATCGCCGCCCGGAAGTCAGATGGAGTAAGCCGGCCAGCGGCGACGTCGTCGGCTGCCCGCATGGCGGAAACCACACGATCCATCTCGACGCCCGTTGGATCGGCCGCGGCGACGGAGATCAGCGTGGCGTCCCCGCCTCCAGCCTGAAGCTGCAACTCGCCCCAGCGCGGAATGATCCAGGCGTGCAGATCCAGAGCCTTACCGAGCCGCTCGGCCGCCGCCATGGTCTCGTCGGTTGACTGGCCATTGACATGCAACACTCGCGCGAGACTCAGAACGAGCTCCGAGCGTTCGTTCAGCGTCATGGCCGCCCGATCGTCGAGACCGTCAGGCGGCAGTTGCTACATACGGATTCACCATCTTTTTCGGATCGACGATCCGATCGAATTCCGTCTCCGTGACGAACCCCAGCGCCAGGGCGGCGGCCTTGAGCGTGAGGTCGTTATCCATGGCGTAGTGAGCGATCTTCGATGCCTTGTCGTAGCCGATCACCGGCGCGAGCGCGGTCACCAGCATCAGCGAACGCTCCACGTATTCGTGGATCTTCTTCAGATTGGGCTTGGCCCCCTCGACAAGGAACTCACGGAAGTTGGAGCAGCCATCGGCCATGATGGTGGTGGAGTGGGTGATGTTGAAGATCATGAGCGGCTTGTACACGTTCATTTCGAGATAGCCGCCCGCGCCACCAAAACCGACCGCGACGTCGTTGGCCATGACTTGCACCGCGATCATGGCGAGCGCCTCACACTGGGTCGGGTTCACTTTGCCGGGCATGATCGACGAGCCGGGCTCGTTTTCCGGGATCGACAGCTCGGCGAATCCGGCGCGAGGCCCGCACGACATCAGACGAATGTCGTTCGCGATCTTGTACAGAGACACGGCCAGCGTGCGCAGGGTGCCGGAGAGCTGCACCAGCGCGTCGTGGGCGCCCTGGACGGTGAATTTGTTCGGCGCCGTGACGAAGGGCAGGCCGGTGAGCCTCGCGATCTCGGCCGCCGCCGCCTCGGCGAAACCCGGCGCAGAATTGATGCCCGTCCCGACTGCGGTGCCGCCCAGCGCGAGGCGGTACACCCCGTGGAGCGCGGCGTCAATCCGCTCGAGATCGTCGGTCAACATCCCGGCATAGCCGGACCATTCCTGCCCCAACGTCAGTGGGGTGGCGTCCTGCATGTGCGTGCGTCCGATTTTGACGATGTCCTTCCACGCCTCCGCCTTCGCGGCGATGGCATCGCGCAGGGTGATCACCGCCGGAATCAGGCGCTGCTTCACACCGACGGCCGCCGCGACGTACATCGCCGACGGGAACGAGTCGTTCGACGATTGAGCCATGTTCACGTGATCGTTTGGGTGTACAGGCGTCTTGCTCCCGAGCGGCGTGCCCGCGAGCTGGCAGCAGCGGTTGGAGATGACCTCGTTCACGTTCATGTTGAACTGCGTCCCGCTGCCCGTCATCCACACGTGCAGCGGGAACATGTCGTGATGCCGGCCATCGAGGATCTCGTCGCACGCCTGAACGATCAGTTTGTACGGTTGGTCGCCAAGCCGCTTACTCGCATGGTTGGCGGCGGCAGCGGAACGTTGAGTCTGAGCACCCCAGAGCTTGTCGGCGGGGACGCCGACCGCGCCGAGGCTATCCGTTTCTTTGCGTGTGGTGGTCATGGAATCTCTCCTTCCCTCTCCGGCCACAGCACCGACAACGTGAGCGCGACGCCGATCGTGACCGCTACGTATCCTCGTGCGCCGGCTGAAGCGGCGCGCCGTGGACGACCAGCGGCTCCCGGTGGCGGTGGAACGCGGCGCGGACCACGTCGCGGTTGAGTCGGGCAATGAACTCCAGCGGGATGCCCTTCGGGCACACGGCCTCGCACTCGGCGTGGTTCGAGCAACTGCCGAACGCCTCGCGTCTCATCGCCGCGACCATGTTCAGCGTTCGCTCGTCGCGCTCCGGCTGGCCCTGCGGGAGCACATTCAGGTGGGTGACCTTGGCCGCGGTGAAGAGCATGGCCGCAGCGTTCGGGCATGCCGCCACGCACGCTCCGCACCCGATGCACGCGGCGGCGTCGAACGCCGTCTCAGCGGCCTCTTTCCCGACCAGGATCGCGTTGGCGTCGGGGGCGCTGCCCGTGGGCGCGCTGATGTAGCCGCCGGCCTGGATGATGCGGTCGAACGCCGACCGATCGACCACGAGGTCTCTCACCACGGGAAAGGCGGCGGCACGCCACGGCTCGAGCGTCAAAGAATCGCCGTCCTCGAAGAACCGCATGTGGAGCTGGCACACCGTGGTGTGGCGGCGCGGACCATGCGGCACCCCGTTGATGAGGAACCCGCACGAGCCGCAGATGCCCTCGCGACAATCGTGCTCGAAGGCGACCGGCTCCTCGCCGCGCTCGATCAGCTGCTCGTTCAGGACGTCGAGCATCTCGAGGAACGACATGTCAGGCGTCACGCCGTCGACCTGATAGTCGACGAATCGTCCGTCCTCGGTCGTATGCTTCTGGCGCCAGATTTTCAGTGTGAGCTTCATGGTTACTTGTAGCTCCTCTCGGCGAGCTGGACGTGCTCGAATGTCAGCGGCTCTTTGTGCAGGGCCGGCGCCTGGCCGGGGCCCGCGTATTCCCACGCCGCGACGTAGCAGAAGTTGGCGTCGTCGCGTTTCGCCTCACCCTCGGGGGTCTGGCTCTCGAGGCGGAAGTGACCGCCGCACGACTCCGTCCGGTGGCGAGCGTCGATGCACATCAGCTCGGCGAGCTCGAGAAAATCGGCGACGCGGCCTGCCTTCTCGAGTGACTGGTTCAGCTCTTCGCCGGTCCCGAGCACGCGGACGTTCTTGTGGAACTCGTCGCGCAGCTCCGGAATCTTCGCGAGTGCCCGGCGCAGGCTCTCGTCCGACCGGGCCATGCCGCAGTTGTCCCACATCAGTCGGCCGAGCTCTCGATGGAACGAATCGACCGTCCGCTCACCATTGACCTGGAGCAGGGCGTGCGTGCGCTGGTGGACCTCTTCCTCGGCGTCGCGGAAGACGCGATGCGAGGTATCGACGTGCGACAGGTCGGCTTTCGCGAGGTAGTCGGGCACCGTGGCGGGCAGGACCCAGTAGCCGTCCGAGAGGCCTTGCATGAGGGCGCTCGCGCCGAGACGATTGGCGCCCTGATCGGAGAAGTTCGCCTCGCCACTGACGAAGAGCCCAGGGATCGTGGACATCAGGTGATAGTCGACCCAGAGTCCGCCCATCGTGTAGTGCGGGGCGGGGTAGATGCGCATCGGGACCTGGTATGCGTCATCGCCGGCGATTCGCTCGTAGATCTCGAACAGGTTTCCGTACTTGTCCCTGATGCTGTCCAGCCCCAGCCGCTCGATGGCGCTGCGGAAATCGAGATAGACGCCGTGTCCGCCCGGCCCTACGCCACGCCCCTCGTCGCACACCTCTTTCGCGTTGCGCGACGCGACGTCGCGCGGCACCAGGTTGCCGAAGCTCGGGTACCGGCGCTCCAGGTAGTAATCGCGCTCGCTCTCCGGTATGTCGTTGGGCTTCCGGGTCTCTCCCTTCTTCTTCGGGACCCAGATGCGCCCGTCGTTGCGGAGCGACTCGGACATGAGCGTGAGCTTCGACTGGTACTCCCCAGCCTGCGGGATGCAGGTCGGGTGGATCTGCGTGAAGCAAGGGTTGCCGAACAGCGCGCCGCGGCGATGCGCCCGCCAGATTGCGGTGCAGTTCGACGCCTTCGCGTTCGTGGAGAGATAAAAGACGTTGCTGTAGCCGCCGGTGGCGAGCACGACCACGTCACCGACGTGCGACTGGATTGCGCCCGTCTGGAGATTACGCGTGACGATGCCGCGCGCCTTGCCGTCGACGACCACCACGTCGAGCATCTCCGTGCGCGGATGCATCGTGACCGTGCCCGCCGCGATCTGGCGCTCCAGCGCCTGGTATGCGCCCAGCAGCAGCTGCTGTCCGGTCTGGCCGCGCGCGTAGAACGTCCGCTCGACCTGAACGCCCCCGAATGAACGCGTCTCGAGCAGGCCGCCGTAATCACGCGCGAATGGGACTCCCTGCGCGACGCACTGGTCGATGATGTTGACGCTGACCTGCGCCAGCCGGTAGGAGTTGGCCTCGCGGGCGCGAAAGTCGCCGCCCTTGATGGTGTCCTTGAACAGGCGGTCGATGCTGTCCCCGTCGTTCCGGTAGTTCTTCGCCGCATTGATGCCGCCCTGGGCGGCGATCGAGTGGGCGCGGCGCGGCGTGTCGTGGAACGAGAAGCACTGCACGTGATAGCCCTGCTCGCCGAGCGTGGCGGCGGCGGCGGCGCCGGCGAGGCCCGAGCCGATGATCAGGACGGTGTGCTTGCGCCGGTTGGCGGGGTTCACCAGCTTCATCTCGAAGCGGCAGCGGTCCCATTTCTGTTCGATCGGTCCCGAGGGAATTCTCGCGTCGAGTACGATCGGCATCGGAGCCTCCTTTAGCGGACCCACCCGGCCAGCACGGCAACGGGGACGGAGATGAAGCCGACGAACACGGCCAGCGCGACCCCGCGCGACAGAGTCCTGAGCGTCGATGTGGTCCTGGCGTTGTTCCAACCGAGCGTCTGGAGCAGGCTCCAGATCCCATGATCGAGGTGCAGGCACAGGCACGCCATTGCGACGATGTAGAACAGCGACACGTACCACACCGAGAAGCCCGCCACGACGTTGTGGTAGACGGACAGGTCCCTGAACTCACCGGGCTGGAAGCCGACCACGCCGCCCGTCAGGTGCAGCAAGTGATAGACGATGAAGAGCACCAGGATGACCGCGCTCCAGCGCATGGTGCGCGCCGCGTAGGTCGTCGCAATCGACTCCTTGGTGTCGTACCCGTGCGGGCGCGCGGCCCGGCTCATGCGGGTGAGCTGGACGGCGGCGGTGATGTGCAACGCCACGCACGTCAGGAGGACGATGCGGACGACCCACAGCAGCACACTGTAGGGAAACAGCGGCTCGCCCATCGTGCGCAGAAAGGCCGCATAGGCATCGATGCCCTGCGCGCCGAGAAAGATTTTGAGATTTCCGAGCATGTGCGCGATGACGAAACCGACGAGCACGATGCCGGTCGCCGCCATCACGACCTTTTTGCCGACCATCGTGCCCCACAACGCGGCGAGCGGATTGCTCGGCCAGATGTTGCGAGGCTTCGCGACTGCGATCGCCATGTCTTCTCCTCCTTCGTTGCGGACGTCGATCCGCGTCAGCCGCGCGACGTGAGCGGGTGGACCATATCCTCCGGCCGGACCCAAGCGTCGAACTGCTCGGCGGTCACGAAGCCGAGTCTGAGCGCTGCTTCGCGCAGCGTCAGGTCCTCGCGGTACGCCTTGAGCGAGATCTGCGCGGCCTTCTCGTAGCCGATGTGCGGGTTGAGCGCGGTCACCAGCATGAGCGAGTTGTCGAGGTGCTCGCGGATCCGCCTGGCGTTCGGCTCGATGCCCGCCGCACAGCGATCGTTGAACGAGCGCGCGCCCTCGGCTAGCAGCCGGATCGACTCGAGCACGTTGTGCAGGATGACCGGCTTGTAGACGTTGAGCTGGAAGTTGCCCTGTGAGCCAGCAAAGGCGACCGCGTGATCGTTCCCGAAGACCTGCACGGCGACCATGGTCAGTGCCTCGCACTGGGTCGGGTTGATCTTCCCCGGCATGATCGACGAGCCCGGCTCGTTTTCCGGGATGCGCAGCTCGGCGAAGCCGGCACGCGGGCCGCACGCGTACCAGCGGACGTCGTTAGCGATCTTCATGAGCGCACCGGCCAGCGTGCGCAGCGCTGCGCTCACGTCGACCATCGCGTCGTGAGCCGACAACGCCGCGAACTTGTTCGCCGCCGAGACGAACGGCTTGCCGGTCTCCGCCGCGATTCTCCGCGCCGCGACCTCGCCGAACCGTGGGTGCGCGTTCAGTCCGGTGCCGACGGCGGTGCCGCCGATCGCCAGCGCGCAGACGCCCGGCAGCGTACGGCAGACCCCATTCAGCGCTTGATCGAGCTGTGCGACCCAGCCGGAGATGACCTGCCCCAGCGTGAGCGGAGTCGCGTCCTGCAGGTGAGTCCGGCCCACCATCACGACGTCAGCAAACGCCCTCGCCTTCCCGTCCAGCGTGTCGCGCAATGCGCGGATGGCGGGGATCAGGAGGTTGTCGAGCTGCTCGACGGTGGCGATGTGCATCGCTGTCGGAAACGTGTCGTTGGACGACTGGCTGTGGTTGACGTCGTCGTTGGGGTGAATCGGCTTTTTCGATCCGATCTGGCCGCCAGCAAGCTGGATCGCGCGGTTCGCGATCACCTCGTTGGCGTTCATGTTCGTCTGCGTTCCCGAGCCGGTCTGGAACACGACCAGCGGGAACTCGTGGTCGAGGTTCCCATCGATCACGTCCTGCGCGGCGTTCACGATCAGATCAACCTTGTCGGACGGCAGCTGGCCGAGCTCGCCATTCGCCAGCGCGGCACACTTCTTGAGAATCCCGAGCGCGCGGATCACGGGCCGGTCCCACCGGTAGCGCTCCACGCCGATCGGGAAGTTGCGGTGCGAGCGCTCGGTCTGGGCGCCCCACAAGTGATCGGCGGGGACCTCGACCTCACCGAGCGCGTCCTCCTCGACGCGGACCTTATCGCGGTTGCGATCGCTCACTGGCATGCTGCACCTCAGCGTTTGGAGGGTCGGAGATCCGCGACCGTTACGCGAGGTTCGGGGGCCGCGACGATCTTCGTCCGGGATCGTCGCGGCGACGACGAAGGCGGGAGCGGCGAACGGGCACAGGCACGCGATGCCGACGTCGAGCGCCCAGCCGGAATCGGCGAGGACGGTCAGAGCCGCGCCGGCAAATCGCCGCCACGGCGGCTGCCCCGATTCCACGTGTCCATCAGAAGGAACACGGCGCCCGCGATGGCCAGGGGCACCCACCCGCCCCGCTCGATCTTGACGATGTTGGCGGCGAAGAAGGCCAGGTCGATGGCCAGGAACAGCCCGGCGATCGCGCCCGCGCGCGCGCGCGACCACCGCCAGCGGTCACGCGCGATGAGATAGAACAGCACGGTGGTGATGGCCATGGCGCCCGTCACCGCGATGCCGTAAGCGGCGCCGAGGTTGCTCGAGGAGCGGAAGGTGAGCACGACGAGCAGGCACGCCACCATCAGGGCGTGATTCACGGCCGGCATGTAGATCTGGCCGATCTCCATGGGCGACGTATGGACGATCGTCATGCGGGGGCAGTAGCGGAGCTGAATGGCCTGGTGCGTGAGCGAGAAGCGCCGGAGATGAGGGCCTGCGAGGCCACGATGGCGGCCAGCGTGGCGATGACGAGCAACGGATATCGGAACCACGAAGGCGCCAGGAGATAGAACGGATTCTGCACCGCCTCCGGCGAGCGCAGCACGAGCGTGCCCTGGCCGAAGTAGTTGAGGATCAGGGCCGGGAAAACGACGACGAACCACACCAGGCGGATGGGCTTCACGCCGAAGTGGCCCAGGTCGGCATAGAGCGCCTCGGCTCCTGTCACGGCGAGCACGACAGCGCCGAGGACGAGAAACCCAGGCGCACCGTGGCCGGCGAGGAATCGCACGCCGTGCCAGGGATTGATGGCGCCGAGGATCTCCGGTGCCCGCGCGATCTCGACCGCGCCGAGCACCGCGATCGTCACGAACCACACGAGCATGATCGGCCCGAAGATCGCGCCCACTCGGGCCGAGCCCCGGCGCTGGAGCATGAAGAGCGCGAAGAGGATCACGAGCGTGGCCGGCACCACATAGGGCTCGAACCCCGGCGTGGCGATCTCTAGGCCCTCGGTGGCGCCGAGGACCGAGATGGCAGGCGTGATGACCCCATCGCCGTACAGCAGGGCGGCGCCGAACAGTCCGAGCGCCACGACCAGCGCGCGCTCCGGGCGACGGCCCGTGCGTCGCACCAGTGCCAGCAGGGCGAGGATGCCCCCCTCACCGCGATTGTCGAGGCGCATGATGAAGACGACGTACTTCACGCTGACGACCAGGATGAGAGACCACAGAATGAGCGATAGGACGCCGTACACGGAGGCGGCCGTCGCGGCAATGCCGTGGGCCGGGTTGAAACATTCACGAAAGGCGTAGAGTGGGCTCGTGCCGATGTCGCCGTAGACGACGCCGAGGGTAGCGAGCGCCAGCGTCGTGAGCCGGCGTCCCTTCGGCTCGTCGGTGGAACCTCCGAGACGCCGGCGAGGCGGCGCGGGCGTGGTGGTTACCGGGCCATCGTTGCTCTGCGAGGTCGAACGGACGGGCAGCATCGTCACTGACCTATTGTGCCCCCCTGTTCGCATGCCGGCACGCCCGGTAGAAGCACACGATCGCTCAACAGCGCTTGTATCTGTCGGGCGACCAGCGCGGTGATCCGTTCGTGCCACCGATGACGAGCGCAATGCCGGCGACAAGCTGCAGCGCGTGCCCGGCGACGATGAGCGTCGGCACGAGCGCTGCTGGAGCGCCGTGGGCAGCAAGCTCGTGGCCGGCTCGTGTCTGGTCCACAATGTCGAGAGCGTTGAAGAGAAAGATAAGAGCAAGAGCCGCGCGGCCGATCCATTGTCCGTACTGCGTGTCACGATCTCCTCAATGTGCGGCGATCAGATGAGTGACGGCGGGTGGCGTCCCGGCGACGTGAAACCGTCGAATGCGCTCCTCGACGGCGCGATCACTGACGATGACGCGCTCATGCTGCCGTAGATGCTCCACCCAAGACTCGACCAGGAAGCTTTCGACGTAACGCCCCTTTTGTCCTGGATCCTGGTAAACGGCCCAGTTGACGGCGCCGTCGCGGCGGCGAATCGGCTCCAGGTCGCGGATCGCTTGCGCAAATGCGTCTGCCTGCGCGGGGTCGATTCGGTATTCGACCTCTACACGGACAGGGCCTTCGTCAGGAGCCGGGACGACATCGAGGTGAGGCTCGGGCCAGTGCGCCGACGGCGTGACATCGAGCGTGGTTACCGCCCGTAACGGCCATCGCCGGATGGCGGCAAGCCCCAGGAGCCCACCACCGGCAGCCGACGCGAGCGCGATTGATGCGCCGACGTGATCCGCGACGAGCCCCCACAATGCGCTGCCGATGCCAAGGCCACCCTGGAACACCAACAGGTAGATACCGAGCGCGCGGGCCCGCACCCACGCGGGGACAGCGGTCTGAGCGGATCCATTGAGACCGGCCATCATGGCGATCCACGCGACGCCGCCGAGGATCATCGCGATGCCAAGCCCTGGGATGAATCGCCAGAAGGCGGTCAGCATGCTCACGACCGCGAAGGCAACGGTCGCGAGGCCGACGACCGCGTCGAGCGGCAGCCGGCGCTTCACGCGCGGCAAGAGCGCGGCGCCGGCGATGGCGCCGACACCGATGCAACCCAGCAGAAGACCGTAGCCGAAGGCACCGAGGCCCAGGTCTCGACGGGCGATGACGGGCAACAGAGCCCAGAACGCGCTAGCACAGACGATGAACAGTCCCAGCCGAACGAGCACCGCAACGAGCGGCGGAGCGTGAAGCGCGTAGCGGATGCCGGCTCGCGTCGCGCCGATCACTCGCTCCGCGGGAAGCAGGGCCCGCGGCGCCTCGCGGCGCCAGCGATACACGACGACGAGCACGGCGACGAATGACACAGCGTTGAGCGCGAACACCAGCGCCGGCCCGGCCGCCGCGACCAGAACACCGCCAAGGGCGGGCCCGATTGCACGGCCGATGTTCACCGGCAACGCGTTGAGCGTCACCGCGCGGGTGAGCTCGGACGGGGGCACGAGCTCTGATGTAATGGCCTGCCACGTCGGCGTGTTCATCGCCACGCCGATGCCGAGGGCGAATGTCAATGCGAGGAGCGTGGTTGCCGTCATCAGGCCCAGGAACGCCAGCACAGCAAGCAGTCCGGCCGCCAGGAGCATCCAGCTCTGCGTGACGAGCAGCAGTCGTCGCCGGTCCACGATATCGGCGACCGCACCCGCCGGGAGCCCGACGACAAAGACCGGAAGGCTCGTCGCGCTCTGTACGAGGGCGACCATCAACGGAGATGGCGAGAGCGACGTCATGGCCCATGCCGCGCTCACGTTCTGCATCCACGTCCCGATGTTGGAGACGAGCGACGCGATCCACAGCGCCCGGAATACCCGATGCGACAGCGGAGTCCAGGGCGACTCGGCGGTGCGGCCATCACCACGCAAATTTCAACTCGGTGTTGACGTACGTGGAGTCATGGCCCCCGGCGCGGCGAATCACATCACCGATCTGGAAGCGGACGGCTTCGACGGCGGCCGCGAGGCTGGGCGTGATCGCCCAGTCGGCTCGTACCTGCGTGTACACCCCGGTCCACCGCCCGGCCTTCCCGGCCGTGCCCGGGACGGGGATGTTCGGCTGGACGTAGACGGCGTCCGCCGTCGTCTCGCGCCACTGCATGGCGGCGGCGACCATCAGCGTCAAGCTGCTGATCGGCTTGACGGTGAGCGACGGCTTCAGATGGATCAGGTTCACGTACCCCGTGTAGCCGGCGAGCGTGAAGTAGTAGCCGTTCGGAAACAGCGGGTTGAAGGTGCCGAGCGTCTTGTCTCCGGCCTTGTGATCGCCCGACGCAGCGTCGATCTGGAGTCCCAGACGCGGCGCCCACGCGACGCTGGCGATGGTGTACCCGCTGCGACTGCCCACGGCCCAGGCGCGGATGCTCTTGTCCCCGACGTCGCCGAACTGGGCCATCGCCTCGATGTCCCAGTCGAAGCCGCTGCGCGCGCCGGCGTATCGGATATCGAAGTTGTTGCGGCGCTCGTCGCCGCGCGCGTCGAGAAAGCGAGCCTTGTCGAGAATGAAGCGCGAGTAGTACGCCGACAGGTCGCCAGGGCCGACGCCCTGACGCTCGGCCCTCACGCCTCCGTACTGGAAATGCTCGCTGGAGAAGTCGTCGAAGAAATGCTCGTTGCGATATTGAACCGGCATGCTCCAGAAGGCGATGAAGCGCCACTGGTGTTGCTCCCAGTCCAGCCAAACGGCGTCGTAGGCCTGCCGGACGTTCGGACCGTCGCGCACCGAGACGAAGCGTTGTAGATCGAACGCCATCTCCTGCCGCCCCACGCGGGCCTTCAGCGTGCCGCCCCAGAACGAATCGACGTAGGTGATAGCGGCCAGGCGCAGATCCAGCGGGTTCTCGTCGACGGGCGTGATGACGGCTTTCCCCGGCGCCCGGACGTCCTCGAACTCGACGAAGATCTGCCAGTGCGCATTCGGCCGAACGTCTATGTGCCACTGGAGACGGTCCAGCAGGTAACTGTCGCTCTTGTTACCCCCGATGCCGAACAACGAAGCGTCGTTCAGCTCGAAGCGCTCGCGCACGGTGAGACCGAGCGACATATAGCTCTTCGGGTCGTCGAAGGGCAGAGGCATGTATTTCAAGCGGTCGAGCGGCTCGGTTCGGAGGCGCGGATCGGCCAACGCCGACCAGTCTTCCGTCCAACGGTAGAACGAATTGATCTTGGGGCGAACTGCCTCGTCGTCCTCAGCCGCCGCCGAGCTCGCCACTGCGACGAGCAGACCGACGGCGGCCAGAAAACCCGCGCGCAGGAGCCGCATCATCACCTGCGAACTGTCGCATGAATCTCCGCGATGTACCCACCGGGGAATTGCACGAAGGCCGACCGCCGGTCGTCGGCCGAGTAGGGTTCGACCAGTACGCGAGCTCCGCCACTCTTTGCCTTGGTCAAGGTCGCGTCCAGGTCGGGCGTCTCGTAGCCTGTCAGCTCTCGACCGTACGGGTATGGGAGATGGCCATCCGTCACGAGGACGGCGACGTTGCCGAACGTCGACACGATGCGGACGCGCCGGTAGGTATCGCTGGGCCGGCCGATCTCAACGCCGGGCGCCTTCGCGTCGTCGCCCGTCACTGTGCCGCCGGAGAACGCGACAAAGCTCCGGATGAAGCCGTCGGCGCGGTCGGGCGACACGTACACGCGATTTTCGGGAATTGATTGGAGCTTGGCGTAGTTCGGCG
>WNFT01001502.1_pt1 | contig 28636 bp, 29 predicted proteins | sample 5400191 | NCBI WGS metagenome assembly WNFT01 (sample SAMN13153359, study PRJNA577476) | soil metagenome | isolation source: 80 cm saprolite under Madrone tree | place: USA:California | collected 2016-06-14 | reverse complement strand
AAGCCTGCTTGCGGCTCCCCGAGGCTTATCGCAGCTTGCCACGTCCTTCTTCGCCTTCTGGCGCCAAGGCATCCACCGTACGCCCTTAGTAGCTTAATCATAAAACTTACTCAAGCCGTCGTTGCTCGTTTTATAGATCAGGCTGTTACCCCTGATCTTTTTTCGATCTTCGACGTTTTGACTTTCGTAGCTCCATACATCCTCACAACCGAACTTCTCGCAACCCGGGCATGGGTAGCTAAGAAGGCTGCATGACTCTTTTGAAGTCACCCAGGTATCGGCTGCAGGCTTTCGTTTCTACGATCCTCAAACGATTGAATAAGCCGCCTTTTCTTCCACAGTTTTGCTCGACTTGAGCAAACTTGTATGTAATCCACGCCATGGCACCCCGCCCGACCGTAATCGGGTCAAGGGTTATCGGCGTGGACTTGCCAGCCTTTCTGTTGTCAAAGAACTTTTATTCCGAGTCCATCGGAATGTCCCACACCGCCACATGGTGGCCGCGGCAAATCATTGCATTGGGACTTTGTCTGGTGGGACTTACCTGGCCACATTCGCTTGTTCAGGGTTTGTAAGTACAACCCCTGAAACCCGGCGCGGCCTTGCCTTCCAGCTCTGCTTACCCCAGCTTCCGCTGAGTTTTTGCTTCGTGTTTAAGAGCTTTGCGACTTGCTTCGGAAATCCCTTGCGGAACTTCTCGCAACCAGCCACTCGCCACTAATCACTGCCGCAAAATAAAAAACCCGGCGTCGAGCGCCGGGTACAGCCACCCACACTTGGGTGACTCCACGCGATGCTCGACTTCTTTCTAGCCAGTGTTCGTAAAGAACCTCACTTAGGATCGAAACGGACTTTCAAATCCGACTGTGATGCCCCTAATCACACCCAGCGGTTCGTAGAACCTCCGGGCCATTTGTAACTATAGCAGCTTTTCCGATTCCGTCAAGCCCCCGTAACAATTATTTTTGCCCCCTCCCTGTGCCTTTCTGTGCAAAAGGTTAGGAGCACTAACTGGCTTGGTTCCCTCTCGTTAGCCACCGTAACCGCAAAGCGCCCGCGCCGAACCCCGCGTGCTCCAACAGCACTTCGGCGACGACTATCGCCGCTAGCAAGCCTCCACCTGGGTCTGATCTCCGAGCGTGTCTTCAATCCGGAAAGGACTTCGCATCCATTCCCGGCACTAGCTTTAGGGCATTCTGGTAGTACACTTTTTTCAAGACTTCGTCGGGAACCTGGAAGCCGTAAATCCGCCAGAAGGCGTGGCGCTTGCGGTAATACTCGAAATATTCGTCCCGCGTTTCGAGCGCGCGGAAATACCATTTGTATTCGTTCACGTCGTAAATGTCTTTCCCCATCAGCACGCGGTCCTGATATTTGACCAGGAAATCGTGCGCCGAATACGGTTGCCGCCCCAGTTCCGCCAGCACCGCGGCGATGTCCACATAGACGTTGGGATTCGAATCAAATAGCTTCCCCAGCCGCTCGAGATCGTTTCCGTGAAACGCCAGATGCGCCGCAATGAAATTCGTCCTGGGATGTTTGGCAAATAGACGGTTGCGCTCGGCCATTAGCGTTTCAAACGGCGGATACTTCGCCGGCGGCCGCGCGCGCCCTGGAAACTCCTTCAACTCCTCCCAGCGTTCGTTGTGGTAGTCCCACGCATCAAAAAACGCGGAAGGCTCCGCCACATGAATCAGCACGGGAAGCTTCCGTTCCGCACATTTCTCAAATATGGCGTCGAATTCCGGATCGTCCACGTGCACGCGCTCGCCGTTGGCATATTTCAGATCCATTCCGAAATTCTTAAAGATCTTCAACCCTTGCGCGCCGTTCTTAACGTCTTGCTCTAGCCTGGCCGTAACGCGCTTCCCGAATCCCGGCGTATTCAAATCGTCGTAACTCATGTTCGCGAAAACGACGAATCGATCCGGGTAACGCCCCTTCATCGCCGCTACCGTATTGTTCAGCTGTTCTCCCGTTCCTCCGCTGAGATTAACCATGACGCGCAGATTGATCGTGTCCATCTCCCGTACCAGCCGGTCCACTTCTCCCGGCGTGGGATTCCCGTGATGGCTATGAATATCGATGAACGGAAATTTAGCCCGCTCGACTTTGTGTTCCTTGGTGACGAGCGTGGACCTCGGCTGGTACTCGTCGATCGTCGGCGTCTGCTGCTTCAGTGGAGATTGGTCCTGCTGCGTCACAGCAGCGCGCGGCCAAACGACGAACACCGCAAAAGTGGTAACGAAAATGAGGGATACGAAGAAGGTGGTTCGCCGGGAATTCATTGTGCCCCTTGTAGATTTGAACTTCCGGATTATCTTCGCACAGGAAAGGGGCCAGCGCCGCGGAATCCTCTGCTAGAATCAACAGCGATGCCCCAGCGCAAACTGCTTCGTTACGTTTCGTTCGCCGTGCTTGGCTTGATTGCCGGGTTTCTCGCGCTGGCCATCGCCGTGCCCCTGGAGCCACAGGTGATTGCGCCGGTCATCGCTCTTTTTTCTCCCGGCCTGAAGCTGGCGGAATTCGTGACTCCGGCGTCCGGCAAATCATTCGCGTGGACGTTTGGCTGGTTCCTCCGTATCGCGATCCTTGCAAACGGCGTTTTCTACTTTGCGATTTTCTCGCTGCTCGCTTACTTTGTGGGCCGTCGTCGGACGGAGTAGGTCCAGACGGCAGGCGGTTTGATGAGGTTGGCAGATTCGATCGAAGGGTCGCTGACAGGCGGGGAGCACAACTCTCCCAAGAGTGCCCCCGCCTGTCAACAACCAGCGAATGGGAACAGACAGCCGCGCGGCACAATGTCATTGAGTGCGGCCGCCTGTTCCGATTGGGCTTGGCTGCGTAAGTAGTGTGGGGAACCGGCCAAACGTATCATGCCAAGGATATTGGCTGCTTTCCGTCAACGCGTGGCTGAGAGCGTGCCCCGCCTGACCTTCGATTCGACTTCCGCGCGGCAGAAGCGAAGGACTTCAGCCGTATTGTGCATCGACTTCCCGTCTTCGTTCTCGAAGTCTACCGGCAGCAGGTTCAGCACATGGCCGAACTCGTGCAGCAAAGTGAGAGTTTGAGCGGCTGCGGTGTCGCCCGCGTATGGCCCGACGTTAATCAGACGCGATCCGCCTAGTGACCTTGAACCGCCCTCTTTGGAGACCACCAAAGTCGTGGCTTGGAGACGGAAAAAGGCGCCGCCGGGATTTAAGGTGATCGTGGCGAATGCTCCGGTGTCCTGGCCGACCTTGGCGACGTAGGGATCTCGATACGTGTACTGAGGTCCGATATCTCTCAAAACCTGGACGACCTCCTCTCCTGGGTGATCCACGGCGTAGTCCAGCGTTCGAAAAGTGCCGGCGGGGTTCGGGTCCTTTTCGCGGAACCATTCCGAACAGGCATTCTTGCTTTGCAGAATCTCCAAAACTCTTTCGCGCGCGCGCGTGATTTTCTGGCCCGCCTTTCCCATGGCCGTCAGACTTTCTTGCACCACATCTCTGGCCGGCGCGCAACCGAGTGGCGCCAGGCTTGCCGGATTGCACGGGTTCACCGATGGCACAATCACGGACGGCGTGTCGCAGGGCGAGTCCGCTTCACCGTCTGCGGCGATAGCCGTGTAGGGGGAGTGGACTGCTCTAGCCGAGTGGCTCGTACAAGGGGCCCGGCCAGGATCCCCCTTGGCAAGCGGCAGCGGATTGGCGGCGTGGCGAATGAACTTGACGGCTTGTGGGAAAGCAAGCGGTTCGGAAAAGCTCGAAATAAAAACAAGCGTGACGGCCAGTATCCTCCGAGGGGCGGAGTACATCACTTTCTCCCGCCCGGACCTGTAACTCACCACAGGCCGTCCTCGGCGGCACTCTTCCTGATGGCCGTCAACCGGAAGCTACGCTGAGAACGGTGGAACCTCGATCCGGGACTAAAGGGAAAGACGAAGTTCGGAGGGGAAAGCCACCTCAAACATTTCTGGAATGATTCTCAGCCGTGCATGAAAATTCTGGATTCTGAATTAGGGGGCTCTGACCCGGGCAAATATCACAAAGTAACATCGTTAGAATTTAGGAGATTATGGCGGAGAATGCAGTGTGCGCTGATCGATGCTTGTTCTCCAAAACTTGGTCTGGGAAACACAGCCCCAAAGACCGGGCAGGCTTGACAGTGGTGCGGACTCGGCCTAGGCTCCACCACTTGTAAGGAACCGCGAAGTAACCCACGAAGGAGGCATTCGCATGCAAGAGATTCGGCAAGAGAGCTTGCAGCTTGTGGGACGAACCGTTCTGTTCATTGCTGCTTTCGTGCTAACGATGGGGCTGATGGTACCAGCCGTGACGGCGGCGGAAACTCAGGAAGTCACGGTAGAGCGCAACGTGGCGGCGAAGATGCGCGACGGTGTAACACTTCGCGCGGACATTTACCGGCCGAAAGCGGATGGAAAGTTTCCCGTGTTGCTGGTGCGCACGCCGTATGACAAAACGAGCGAAACGAATTTTGGATTAAAGGCTGCGGCGCGCGGATACGTGGTGATTGCTCAGGATGTTCGCGGGCGATTTGCTTCGGAAGGCGAGTGGTACACCTTCAAAAACGAATCGCGGGATGGCTACGACACCGTGGAGTGGGCTGCGGCGCTTCCCTATTCGAATGGGAAAGTCGGGATGTTCGGCGGATCGTATGTGGGGGCGACACAATTCCTGGCGGCGATCGCGAAACCGCCGCACCTGGCGGGTATTTGCCCGGACGTGACCGCCTCGAATTATCACGACGGATGGACGTATCAGGGCGGGGCGTTCGAGCAGTGGTTCAACGAATCGTGGACGACCGGTCTGGCGATGAACACCATGCGGAGGCGGGTGGAATCCAGCGGCAATTCCCTTGGATGGACGAAGATTTTGCCGTTGCGCGCATATCCCGTTCTGGAAGCGCCGGAAACGGAGGGTTTGGCACCCTATTTCACGGATTGGCTGGCGCATCCGAATTTTGATGAGTATTGGAAGCAAATTTCCGTGGAGGACCACTACGCGCAGCTCCAGGTGCCGGTGTATAACAGGGGCGCGTGGTACGACATTTTTCTGGGCGGTACGCTGAAAAATTATGCGCGACTGAAGACGGAGGCAGGCACGGAAGAAGCACGGCGCGGGCAGCGGCTGCTTGTGTATGTGGGAGGACATGCGGGAGGTTGGAACAACAGGAAAGTCGGCGCAGTGGACTTTGGAGAAAAACTGCCAATCGATGGTGATGAGCTGACGCTGCGCTGGTACGACTGGCTGTTGAAGGGCGAAGCCAACGGCGTCGAAAAAGAAAAGCCAGTGAAGGTTTTTGTGATGGGAAAAAACGTTTGGCGCGAGGAAGACGATTGGCCGCTGGCGCGAGCGAAAAGCACGAAGTATTACCTGCATTCGACCGGCGCGGCGAACGGAGTTGCTGGCAACGGCGTCTTGAGTACGGCGGCTCCCGCGGAGGAGAAGCCGGACCAATACGTTTACGACCCGACTGACGCCGTGCCAACGATTGGCGGGCCGCTGTGCTGCGGCGCGCTGCCGACAGGAATTGGGCCGGAAGATCAAAGACCGGCGGAGGCGCGCAGCGACGTGCTGGTGTACACCACGCCCGCGTTTGCGAAGGACACGGAGGTGACCGGGCCGGTCTCGCTGGACTTATTCGCGAGCAGCTCAGCCGTAGATACGGACTTCACGGGAATGCTCGTAGACGTTTGGCCGAACGGTTTTGCGCAGAACCTGACAAGCGGAATCCTGCGGCTGCGTTACCGGAATTCGCAGGAGAAGCCGGAGTTGGCGAATCCGGGTGAGACCTATCACATCACCGTGGATTTGTGGGCGACGAGCAATGTGTTTCTCGCCGGGCACAAGCTGCGGCTGGACGTTTCCAGCAGCAATTTCCCGCGCTTCGACCGCAACCTGAACACAGGAGAAGAGCAAGCCCGCGCGACACGCATGGTCAAAGCGACGAACGTGATTTATCACGACAAGGCGCATCCCTCGGCGCTGGTATTGCCAATTGTTCCTTAAGAGCCTGGCGACTCGGCGATCAAGAAAAGTTCAAGGGCTATTCTCTTCCTAGATAGCAGCGGTCCGGCCCGGAAACGACCGTCGCGCCCGGCTCCTGAAGGCCACCGGCGGAGTTGCGCTGACATCCACGTCCACCAGGAGCCGTGGCTGCAGTCACGACATTGCCTAGTCAGGATACGCTGGGCACGAACCCCCGAAGCTACCGCTGGTTGACGGATTGGGCTTATGGAGCTGAATGTTTCCGCCCCCGCCGTCTCCAGGCGCAGCGCATGCAGAGTACGAACCCAAGTAGTGCCAAGTGCACTCATTGGCCGTGCTGTACCAGATCATTGTGCCGGTCGAATCTGTCAACCGGATGTCGAACTGGTCGTTGACACCTGGTTCTCCCGCGTCTTTGGCGCGAACGGCAAAGTTGACATCACCGAACTGGTTCGTCCTGGCAGTGCCGCAGATTTTGCGGGTACCGGTAGGCTGGCCCGTCTTCGAATCCGTACCGGTGCCATCATCGATGAATTGATATTCCGTGATGCTGGTCCAGTGAACATTTAGGCCGGTGCCATGATCGATGTACTCAAGGTGGCCCCAGGTCGGCGAACCGTGCTTGCATCCGCCCCCGATACCGAAGTTCGCCTTAGCACCGTTGTGTACGATCCATCCGCCGCCGGTCAGGAAGTCGCACGGCGGCGTTGCCCATGCCTTCACTGAAGGCGCTGTCGCAGTCCCAACCACCAGCATCGCGCTGGTCACGACGAGCGCCGCTACGACGAGTCCGGATGCCAATCTACAGATTCTCTTTGCTCTTTCGTTCATTTGTGCTTTCTCCTCTCGCATCTGGCTCACCTATCGTGAGGCTAAGAGATACCGGCAGTCGCGGATGCGACCACCACGTCGGCAACTCCGGTCACAACAATGTGCAGCGCGTTTACTACTGCAGTGCCGGTTGACGAAATCGTCTGCTCGTTGATAATCACCTGGCCGCCGGGAACGGGGATCGATTGATTCGGGGCTCCGGTGACGGCGACGGGAATTCCATCAATCGAAAGATTGGTGAGCGTTGAACTCCCACTCCCTGGAGCACCCAATGCTTGCGATGCCTGCGCCATCACAAAATCCGCGGTAATGCCGATTCCGGCTACGGTCATACTCAGATTTCCCAGTGAAGCTGCTGAGTCAACTTGATCGGCATAACTGATCGCGGTTGCGCTGAGTGTCTCAGCAGTAAGCGTTGAAGGAACGCCACCCGTAAGCAAAGAAGCATCCAGGGCTTCGTTGCTTCCGATAGGTCCGGTACCGCTCAGCACGGTGGTCATGCCGAGGATGGTCGCTTGAACCGCGCTCGCGTTCCCCAGAACCGTTCCCGTTGTAGTGGTCGGCGGGGGAGGTAATATCCCGCCAAGCTGTGCATAGCCAGCCGCGGGCCAGGTCAGCAGTGCCGCCGCGAGGGCAAATGCGATGGAACAGCGCCTGAGTGATATTGATCGATGCATGCAATCCTCCTTGAATTGATAGCTGACACGCACACCTGAGGGCGGCCAGAGGTAACCAGAAATCGTAGGATGACTGGCTCACTTCGGGACGATGAAGTGCGCTTCCTGCGCGTCGCGGTGGAATCTAATATGGGCAGGGGCCGCCGGCAATCGGGTAAACCTGATAATTTGGTTGAACAAATTCCCTAATGCGAACGGCCTAGGCAAAATACTTGAATCCAAAATGCAATAATTTACTTGAACGGTGGCCGCCAGAATTGTGAATAAAGACCCTTGAGTTCGTGTTGCTTCGACACAATCCTGCCCGCGCCGCTTGACACTGTCCGCAACTCGGCCTACACTACGGAGTTTTTAGATGGCCCCGAAAAGCTCATAGGGCAGGGATTGACTTGTGGTGAGCATGAAACGGGGCCTGCACTTATTAGGTACGCTGAAAAACATGAATAAAAGCACAGACAAGGTCAAGGCAGGCATGGACAAGAAGAGATTGGAATACTACAAAAAGAAATTGCTGGCGCGGCGGGAAGAGTTGACGAAAACCATCGCGCGGACACAGGAAGAGGGCCGAACTGCGGACGAAGATCCAACCGTGGACCTGGCGGACAAGGCCGCGAACTCCTATACAAAGGAATTTCTGTTTGGGATGACCAACACGGACCGGGCGATCCTGAACATGATTGACGCAGCGCTGAAGCGCATCCAGAGCGACGAGTACGGCGTATGCGCGAATTGCCAGGAAGAGCTCCAGCAGAAGCGGCTGGAGGCTGTGCCGTGGGCGAAGCATTGTATCGCCTGTCAGGAAAAAATGGAGCAAGGACTGCTGCAATAAATGAGCAACGAGAGTTTGTAACCACGGCTTTGAATACCCCTCCTTCCAAAGCGCTTCACAAACACAGCTTACCTAAGGGTACTTTTGCTCTTTAATTAAAGCATAAAAAAGAGTAGATTCTTGCCGGCGTGGGGCGCGCGTGGTTCCAGGAAGTTAGCGACGCGCTTGTCAGCGTATTTTCCCCTTGCGAGTGCCGCATCTGCGACAGGCTATTGACGAGCGCCAGCCGCGTTCTACTTTGCGAGGAGTGCCTTTCGTCGTTTGAACGTGTGCCGGGCAACGTATGCGAGATCGGGCGGCCGCTGCCGGGATCGAAGCGGGAGCCGGAACATCCGTTGCTCTGCCCCGCATGCCAGGACAAAACCTACGCCTTTGACCGAGCCCGCCGCTTTGCCGGGTATGAAAATGTTATCGTGCGAGCCATTCTGCTGCTGAGGTTCGAGCAGATCGAGCCGCTCGGAACATGGTTGGCCGACCGGCTTGCTGCAGTAGTGAACAGCGAAGGAAAGTGGCTAGCGGCGGGCGGGGTGGTCCCAGTACCCCTACATCGCGAGCGGGAACGAGAGAGAGGATACAACCAGTCAGCGCTCCTCTCCAAACCGCTGGCAAAAAGGCTTCGATTGCCGCACCAGCCGTGCTTCTGGTGCGCATACGGGCGCGCGGCCGGACAAGCAAGTGCTGAGTTTCGAGGAGCGATGGGAATCTGTCCGTGGCGCTTTTGCCACACGTCCAGGCAGCCAGGTTGACAACCTACGCGTCTTACTGGTAGATGATGTATTGACAACTGGAGCGACGCTGGATGCCTGTGCACGAGTGCTTCGAGAGGCGGGAGCCAAGTCCATGATTGGGCTCCCTGTAGCTCGGGCCCTATAGAAACCCCCTGCCGGACACCAGAGAATGGTAAGATAACCCGAGGAAGGCGCAATGGGCGCAAACCGGCACATGTCGGTCGATTCCCGGGGGCGCTATACCCCCGAAGCGGCGGGCGAGGTTATGCCCGGCTCCGAGGGTCCCGCAGGCAGTAGATCCCACAACCTGATTTCGACGCGCCGGGCATCCCTGATGCAGGAGCCGGTTCTAGTACTGAATGCCACATACGAACCGATCAACGTGACGGCCGTGCGGCGCGCCATGGTATTGATGCTGAAGGGCGTGGCGCAGGCGGAAGAGATGCACAACGCGGAGGTGCATTCCGCGGCGCACGCGCACAGAGTGCCATCGGTGATACGCCTGCTGGCGTACCGCCATATTCCGCAACAGAGCCGTGCGCTTTCGCGGAAGAATATCTTGCTGCGGGACCGCAACACCTGCCAGTTCTGCGTGCGGGTATTTCCGAGTTCGGAGTTGACTCTCGACCACGTTGTGCCCCGCTCGCGGGGCGGCCGATCTAGTTGGGAAAACCTGGTGGCCTGCTGCTATCGGTGCAATAACAGCAAGGGTGATCGAACTCCGGAAGAGGCTGGGCTGAAACTGGCGCGAAAACCCCGTCCGTTTACGTTGCATACCTCCAGGCAGCTCATGAGGCTGATCGGGCACCGTGACGAACGGTGGCGTAAGTATTTGTTTTACTGAGATTTACGGTAGTAAATCGATTTTTTGAAAAAAAGTTTTTGACCAAGGAAACCTTTTTCGCTGGCGGCCATCTAACCTATCAATACCACTTCGAGGACACACCCCGGGAGGCGGTTAGGGCTATGGCCCTAACCGCTTCTCTCCTTTTAGGCCAAATTTTCTGAGTTAGGAATCTACACGCTTTCATTTGAGGCCGGATTCGGGAAAACTCTGTAAAGCCGCTTCTTCGCTCGGGAATTCGGGGAAAACTTGATAGAGCTGCGTAATTTTCAGAATCTCTTCCACTTTCGGCGATAAGCCAACCACCTTCAGCTGTCCGCTCACTTTGACCACCGAGACATAAATCTTCGCAAGCTCACCGATCCCCGAACTGTCCAGGTATTGGAGCCCGCTTAGATTCAGGACAATGTTTTTCCGATCCTGCTTCAGCAGCCGGGAAATCGCCTCGCGCAGAGCGACAACCTCGAAGGAAGTCAGTCGACCGGATACATCCACCAGAGATATCGGGCCTGCCTGCCGAATCGAGACGGAAAAATTTGTGGCCTGCACCGTTCTTATCCCTTCGATTAGGGAAGATATTCTACCTGTGGAATGGCGGCGGTGTGCAGAAAAATTTCCTGAGAAAATCCTATATGGATAACGCCATTATGATGTAGCTGCAGGCGATTCACCGCGTGCGGCTACTGGCGCATGACCACAGGAAGGCCACGGCGCCGGCTAAAAAACTATCATTTCTGAAATTTGTTAAATACGCAGTAACTTCTGGACTTCAACGCCCCAGAAGGAGCCGCTGAACCAGAGGCTCTGGAAGGTGCGCGGCACGCATGCGCTGTTGCACGAGGGAAATATCGTAGGGCACGCGCCAAAACTCGATGACTTGGTGCTCCAGGTCGGCGATCGCAAAAGCGGCTCGCGGGTCGCCGTCGCGCGGCTGCCCGATCGAACCGGGATTCAGAAGATAACGGCGTTGCAGCTCGATGCGCAGCGCAGCAAAGGATTCGCCGGGAGGAGGGTGAATCTGGAGGACCTCAAGCTGCGCATCCTGGTAGGAAAAGCCGCCTTGGTGATGGGTGTGGCCGAAGAAAGTGACAGGCGCGGTGGAGTCTAGAAGACCGTCAAGCGCCTGCGCGGGAGTGAAGACGTACTCGTCCTCATCTTGAAACGCGCCATGGACGAGCACCACGCCGTCTGTCGCAAGCGGTCCAGGGGGCAAAGCCGATAGCCACGCGAGGTGCTCGGGCTTGAGTTGCGCGCGTGTCCAATCCACTGCGGATTTTGCGACGGGGTTAAAATCGTCAGTGGCCATTAATCCGGTGACCGCTTTGTCGTGATTGCCGCGAATGGTCTGTGTGCCAAGCTCGCGCAGGCGGGCTGTGACTTCATTGGGATCGGGCCCGTAGCCAACGACGTCGCCGAGGCACACGGAAATGTCCCAACGGTCCTTCGCGGCATTGAGGACGACGTCAAGCGCAGTGGCGTTCGCGTGCAAATCGCTGAGAACGAGAATCCGCATCTTTTCAAATATCCAAAAAGTGACAAAGAGTATAAATGAACAAGCTTGCCGATGCACGGTGCGCGCAATGGCCGGCCCCAGCAAGTGACGTGTGAAAAGAAGAAAAATTGGACCACGCGTGTATTGCTTTATGAAAATTTAAGACCGGAGAGAGATTGCCTACACGAACAAAGACAGGCGGGAGCGCCGTCGACTCTTGCTGTTTTGATGACGGACAAGATTTTACAACGTGACGACGAAACATTCGCCCCCAGTGGTTCGTCTATACGGGTGCAGCCGGCTTCGCGGCTGTTTTTGGCGAGAATCAGAAAAACCCCGCGGTGGCAGCCGCGGGGTCATGACACGCAGTCTTTCCGGCCGTTAGTCCAGGAAGAGTTGGTGTCTTCACGGGCGAGAGTACTCGTCCGCCTCATGCGTGTCAACTCCTTCCAGCCAACTACAGCGCGGCGCGGCTGACTCCATCCCGTTTGAAAGGAAATTGACGCGCATGAAAACGAATTTTTTTGTCCGCAGCATAGCTCTACTCGCCGCTATCGCGCTGGCAGTGCCGGCGTTTGCAAAACCTTTCACAAAGACCATCAACATTTCGCAGACCGCGAAGCTCGGCAAGTCCGAGTTGAAAGCCGGCGAATACCGCCTGGAGATCGAAGGAAACAAAGCCATCGTCCAGAAGGGTAAACAGGTGGTAGCCGAATCCGAGGGCCGCTGGGAAGACCGCAGCACCAAATCCACCTATGATGCACTGTTGCTGGGAGAGAACGGGCAGGTAAGAGAAGTCCGCTTTGCAGGCCAAACCCGCGTTTTCGTTTTCAGCGAGTAAGAAAAGAGAGTTTGTGACTCTTTTCCTTGAAACGGGGGGGGGGCTGCACTCCGCCGCAGCCTCCTCCATTCTCACGCTAGCGAATCAGCATGCAATCTCCGTAGCTATAGAAACGGTAGCCAGCTTCGACAGAATGCCTGTATGCCGCAAGGACTCGCTCACGGCCGGCGAAAGCGCACACCAGCGCAAGAAGCGTTGAACGGGGCAAATGAAAGTTTGTAAGCAAACCATCCACGACGCGAAATCGGAATCCGGGAACAATAAATAACTGGGCCTCCGCTTTGCCTGCCTGCATGAGGTTCGATGAACTCGACTCGGCGGCTCGCTGTGCGGCGTCTTCCAGCGCGCGAACGACGGTTGTGCCGATGGCCACCATGGGGCGTCCGGCATCGCGAGCAGCCTGGATGCGCTCCACCGTTTCTTTCGGAATTTCGTAGCTCTCAGCATGCATGACGTGCCCTTCGAGCGTTTCGCTATGGATCGGTTGAAACGTGCCGAGACCGACGTTCAGCGTAAGTTCGCAGATCTCCGCGCCACGCCCGCGAATTTTCTCAAGAATTTCAGTCGAGAAGTGGAGACCCGCAGTGGGAGCTGCAATTGCTCCAGGACGCTTGGCAAAAACAGTTTGATAGCGCTCGCGGTCTGAGATTTCATCGGGACGTTCAAAATACGGGGGCAGCGGAACGTGGCCGAGCCGCTCGAAATGCTGACTGATGCTGCTCTGGTCGTTGGAAGAGAAACGCAGCGTGCGCAACCCAAGCTGACCGCGCGAGAGAACCTCGGCTTCGAGCTCCCCATCGCCAAACAGAACCCGCTCCCCGACCGCCATCTTGCGCCCGGGCCGAACAAGCGCTTCCCAAGTCTCGGAATGAAGTTCGCGCGTAAGAAAAATTTCGACTTTGCCCGTCAAATGCTCCACTCTTGTGGCCCGCGAAGGACGTTGCGAATGAACTCCCGCGCGCCGCCCAAACAAGCGTGCAGGGATTACCCGCGCATTGTTGATTACCAGGAGCTCGTCGCCACGCAGAAGACTCGGGAATTCCGTAAATAACCCGTCTTCGAAAACACCTGAGGAACGATCCAGTAACAAGAGTCGCGAAGCTTCACGATGCTCAAGAGGGCGCTGCGCGATTTGCTCTTGCGGGAGAGGATAGTCCAGTTCATCCAATCGCATGGAAGCGGCAGTCTAGCAGCAAACTCGCTAGGTCACCCAAAACAAAAAAATTGCTCGAACGACCGTGTCCTGCGACACGATTGAGGTATCGAGGAAGAAAATTCTTGGTGAGTGAAAGATCCGGTACACTATTGATTTACCGTAGGTTACATCCATTTGTCGAGATCCATAAATCGCACTTGACACCATTACGCTCATATTTTATTATGTACAGGCAGTCATATGGAATTGCGGCATGGAGGTGCTTCCAGCATGAGAACACTTGCTCGCTCAGAACCCTTCCGCAGCGCCACTTCCCTCGAAAATCAAGTCAATCGACTGTGTAACGAGGTGTTGGAGCGTCAAAGTGAGGAATCCCGCCTGACGGCTTGGGCGCCAGCCGTGGACATCTATGAAACCGAGCAGGAAATGGTGGTCAAGGCCGATCTGCCGGACGTCGATCCCCAGGATCCGGACATCCGCGTGGAGAACAACATCCGGACCATTCGCGGAGAACGCCAGTTCGAGAAGAAAGGGAACGAAGAGAACTACCTGCGCGTCAAACGCGCGTACCGTTCCTTCCCCCGCAGCTTCACACTGGCCAACACCGGGAATGCGGATGCCATCAAGGCGGACTACCAGAACGGCGGGTTGACGCTGACTATCCCGAACTGCGAAGAAGCCAAGCCGAAGCAGATCCAGGTCAACGTCGCGACTCCGGCGATGGCCGCGTCGGTAATGCTGGCCGAGCGTTCGAGAGGAGCGGTAAATTAGGGGACTGGGCGGTAGTGCCAGCCCCTTTTTCAGTGGCAGTAGCCTGAAACGAGGTTGTTATGTTGCGATTTGAAAAAATGACCGTCAAAGCGCAGGAGGCTGTGCAGGCTGCCGAGGAAGTTGCCGCGCAGCACGAAAACCAGCAGATCGAGCCGCTACATTTGCTTGCCGCGCTGGTGTCACAGGCCGATGGCGTGGTGCCGCCGCTTCTCGCGCGCCTGGGAGTGCGCAGCGAAGCGCTGTCCCAAGAAATCGAGCGCCACATTGGCCGATTACCGAAAGTACAAGGATTTGCCCAACAGCACATGGGGCGTGCGCTGAACGACGTGTTGGAGCACGCGTTCAAGGAAGCGGACAATTTCAAAGATGAGTACGTTTCAACGGAGCACCTGTTTCTCGCCATCGCCGCCGAGGATCGCGACCCTGCGGGACAATTGCTAAAACGGCAGGGCGCCTCCCACGAAGCGATTCTTCAGGCTTTGACCGGCGTGCGCGGAACGCAGCGCGTAACTTCGCAGAATCCGGAGGCGACTTACGCGTCGCTGGAAAAATATGCCCGCGACCTCACTGAATTGGCACGGCGGCAAAAACTTGATCCGGTGATCGGTCGCGATGAAGAAATTCGCCGCGTGATGCAGATTCTGGCACGGCGCACGAAAAACAACCCGGTGCTGATCGGCGAGCCTGGTGTTGGGAAGACGGCCATCGTTGAAGGTTTGGCCCAGCGGATCGTTTCCGGCGACGTTCCCGACGTGTTGAAGACTAAGCGACTCGTGGCGCTGGACCTGGCGGCACTCGTGGCGGGAGCGAAATACCGTGGTGAATTTGAAGACCGCCTGAAAGCCGTCCTGAAAGAGATCACCGAGGCCGAGGGGCAAATCATCCTGTTCATCGACGAGCTCCACACGCTGGTGGGCGCGGGCGCCGCAGAAGGCGCGATGGACGCTTCCAACATGCTAAAGCCAGCGCTGGCGCGCGGCGAGCTGCGAGCGATTGGTGCCACGACGCTCAACGAATACAAGAAGCACATCGAAAAAGATCCTGCGCTGGAGCGCCGGTTCCAGCCGGTACTGGTCAGCGAACCGACTGTCGAAGACACCATCGCAATACTGCGCGGATTGAAGGAACGCTACGAAGTGCACCACGGTGTTCGCATCAAGGACGCCGCGATTCTCGCGGCGGCCACGCTTTCCCACCGCTACATTGCGGACCGGTTTCTGCCCGACAAGGCCATCGACCTGATTGACGAAGCAGCGGCAAGCCTGCGAATGCAGATTGATTCCCTGCCCGTGGAGATTGATGAGATCGAACGGCGCATCATGCAACTGGAAATCGAGCGCCAGGCCCTGTTGAAAGAGAGCGATGCGCATTCCAAGGAGCGGCGCAAACAGATCGAGCAGGAACTGGCGAAGCTGAAGGAAGAATCGAGCGCGAAGAAGTCGCGCTGGCAAGCGGAGAAAGAAGCGATTCAAAAAATCCGCAAGTTGAAAGAGCATATCGAGCAACTCAAAGCAGAAGAGCAGCGGTATGAGCGTGCCGGCGAACTTGCCAAAGTGGCGGAGATTCGCTATGGCCAAATCGCCGCGGCGGAGCGCGAGTTGAAGCAGGCGCAGGAACGATTCTCTGCGGTGCAAAAAGACGCGCCGATGCTGAAGGAAGAGGTCGATGAGGAAGACATCGCCAAGCTCGTGAGCAAGTGGACGGGCATCCCGGTTGGCCGGTTGCTGGAAGGCGAAGCGCAGAAGCTCGTACACATGGAAGAGCGGCTGCGCCAACGGGTTGTCGGCCAGGACGACGCGCTAGCGCGTGTGTCGAACGCCGTGCGGCGCAGCCGCGCAGGCCTCTCCGATACCAAGCGCCCCATCGGTTCGTTCATTTTTCTTGGACCCACCGGCGTGGGCAAAACAGAACTAGCACGGGCTTTGGCGGAGTTTCTCTTCGACGACGAAAAATTGATGATCCGCATCGACATGAGCGAGTACATGGAGAAGCACAGCGTATCGCGGCTCATAGGCGCGCCTCCTGGCTATGTTGGATACGAAGAAGGCGGACAGCTTACGGAGCGGGTGCGGCGTCACCCCTATTCGGTCGTCTTGTTTGACGAAATCGAGAAGGCGCATCCGGACGTGTTCAACGTGCTCTTGCAGATTCTCGAGGACGGCCGTCTGACAGACGGTAAAGGCCGCACCGTGGACTTCCGGAACACCGTGTTGGTGATGACCAGCAATGTTGGGTCGGCGGCGATCTTTGAGCTCGCCAACAAAGATCCAGAGCGGGCGCGAAGGGAAGCCATGGAAGCGTTGCGGGCTTCATTCCGGCCGGAGTTTTTGAACCGCATTGACGAGATGGTGATCTTTAATCCGCTCGGGAAAGAACATTTGGAGCGCATCGTGGGCCTGCTTCTCAAAGGCGTGGAGAAGCTGCTTGCGGAGCGGCAGATTACGCTGGAGCTTACTCCTCTGGCGCGAGAGTTGTTGCTGCGCGAAGGCTACGATCCGGCGTACGGGGCCCGGCCGTTGCGCAGAACCATCCAGCGGCTGATTCAGGATCCTTTGGCGTTGCAGATTCTGGAAGGCACGGTCTTGCCGGGCGACCATGTGCGCGTGGACCGCGACGGTCAGAAAGACGCCATGAGGTTTGTACGCGCGCCATCGAAACAACCCGCGGCCGCCGCGCGAATCTAATGGACAGAAGCGGAGCGAATCTAAGGAAGCCTGGCGTTTCTCCGAAAGTGTAAGATTTCGCGTTGTTCGGACGTATCAAAGACGAGGGGCATAATGAGAATTATTCGTACGACTTTGCTGTTGGGCCTCCTGACACTCTTCCTGATGTTGGTGGGCCAGTATTTTGGCGGGCGAAATGGAATGACGTTAGGCTTGGGAATTGCGATCTGCACGAATGCGTTCGCCTATTTCTTCTCGGACAAAATCGCTTTGCTCTCCAGCGGCGCGCGGCCGGTTTCGCGCGAGGAGTTGCCGCGACTCTATGCCGTGATGGAGCGTCTCGCAGCCAAGGCTAACCTCCCCGTGCCGAGGCTGTACGTGATTCCCGAAGTCGCGCCGAACGCTTTTGCCACGGGCAGGAACCCCAGGCATGCTTCCGTGGCGGTGACCGAAGGGCTGCTGCAGCTCATGAATGATGACGAGCTCGAAGGCGTAATCGCTCATGAACTGTCGCACGTTCGAAACTACGATATTTTGATTAGTTCCGTCGCGGCGACTCTTGCAGGAGCAATCACTTGGATTGCCCACTGGGGCCCGTGGTTCGGAGGCGGCAACCGCGACGATCGCGATCGGGGTGGCGGCGTGGGCATCCTGGGGCTGCTGCTGTTTTTTCTGGCGCCCCTAGGTGCACTCTTGCTGCAATTCGGTCTCTCACGCCAGCGAGAGTTCTCTGCGGATGAAACGGGGGCGCGCATGGTGGGCCAACCCTACGGCCTGATCAGCGCGCTCGAAAAACTGGGGGCTTACAATCAGAGAATACCCACGACCTCCCTTTCCCCCTCAACCTCGGCGCTGTGCATCGTAAAGCCGCTGTTCGGCAGTGGCCCCGTGTCATCTCTCTTCAGCACCCATCCCCCGCTTGAGAAGCGTATCCAGGCTCTTCGGGAGATGACCGTGACGCCTCAAAGATGACCATTCTGGATCAATCCTAACTGGCACACTTCACATGTAAACTTTTCCAATATCGATTGGCCAATTCCTACGTTGAGTCTCTCCGACTGTCGCTAAATGATTGATTCATAAATGGTTAGAATTCTGGGCGAAGCTGCTCTGTTTGGCGCGGCAAATGCACACGCCTAAGGGGGCATGTGGTGGTTGTAGCGCACCTGAGGGACGGGGAAATGAGCTGTAGGGACACTATCCATCTGATTTGCTGGTATTTAGAGGGTCGACTCTCGTCATCTGTCGAAGGCGAGATCAAGCGCCACTTGGAAGCCTGCTCCGATTGCCACATGGTTCTGGACGCCGCTATCAACACGCTCGAGAAATATTTCAGTTCCGAGCGGGCTGCCGGTGCGGAAGCCAGTTTTCGCGCCGCCTGATACTTCTGGCCCTAACTCATTTAAAAACAAAAGCTTAAGTTACGACCTGTGGCTCGCTTTTCTTTCGTTACAGCAGGTCTTTCTCGGAAGCGTGCGATCGAAGCTGTTTCCAAACAGTACTGACAGCAAATTATACGATTTTCGAGAGAGCTGGGTAATCTTTACTGGTACTAGTACGATTGGAACTAGGCGTCCCTTGCCCCTACTTGCCATGTAATCTATTGATCTTGAATAGGTTAGGTGGTTATGGGCGTAAGAGAACCATTTGGCGGAACGGGTGCTCCTTTCCATGGCACAGGGCGATGAGCCTAAAGGAGAAATGAACGTCTATGAGCGAATTCCAGGATTCACCCAATATGCACACCGTCGGAGCACCCCGTTGGGTCGGACTGGCCGTAGCGGTTTTGGGTGGTGTTTCGCTGATCAGCCTGGGAGTGGGCTGGAGCGCGCTGAATCAGGCCAGGACCGTCGAGCAGTCGACACAAGCCACTGCCAAGCAGACCAATGAGGCGCTGGCACAGCGGCTCGCGAAGGCTGACGATATCAATCAGCAATTGCAAAGCGACGTGAAGGTTGTCACCGACAAGCTCAACCTGACGCAAGGCGAACTCCTCGCTGCACGCAAACAGAACAGGAAGGCGACCAGCGCTGTCGATGAGAAGGTAACCAACCTGGCGACTTCCGTGAAGGCCGAGCTGGCCACCAAAGCGAATGCAGATGAGGTGACCAGGTTGAACGGTGATGTCACCGGCGTGAAGTCTGACCTGGATGCCACCAAGAACAGCATTCAGATGGCCCGCAGCGAAATGGGCACGCTCATTGCGCGTAACCATGATGAAATCGATCAGCTCCGGCGCATCGGTACGCGCGATTACTTCGAGTTCACCGTGCAACGCAAAGGCGGTGCCACGAAGGTCGGCGCCATCCAAATCCAGCTCAAGGATACCAACCCCAAGAAGAATCGCTACACGATCAACGTGCTGGCGGACGACAACAGCTTCGAAAAGAAAGATCGATCCGTAAATGAGCCGATCTTCTTTTACACGGGAGGAACCCGCTCAGCCCTAGAACTGGTGGTCAACAAGGTCACCAAGACCACTGCCACGGGCTACCTGAGCGTACCGAAGTCCGCAGGAGCAGCTTCGGCCAGTACAGCAACCTCTGGGCAGTAACCGTAGTGCTTAGAAATTTGTGTTCCACTCCTTGAGAACACAGCAGATGGGGAGGATTCCAAAGAATCCTCCTTTTTTGTTGAGGCTCATCCGGGAATAAGCATCCTCCCTGCTGGGTCTTACTTAGAGTCTGGACACCGGACCGTGGCTGTGACAAGCTACTAGTCGGCCCGGCAGATCGAGATGGATTTCTGGAGGGGGAAATCATGAAAGTACGTTTCGCAGTGGCAATGGCAGCAACGTTGTTCGCTGGAGCACTCGCCATGGCGGCGGATGGCTCATGGACCGGCTGGATTTCAGACAGCCAGTGCGGAGTCAAGGGCGCCAATGATAAGGCCGGCGAATGCACGACCAAGTGCGTCAAGGAGCATGGCGCCAAGTATGTGTTCGTGAACGACGCCGACAAGAAAGTGTATGTCGTCGACGCGCAGGACAAAGTGGCGGCGCATGCCGGCCATCACGTGACCGTAAAGGGCACGGTAGAGGGCGAGACGCTCAAGCTGACCAGCATTGACATGGCTGCCGCGGCAACCAAGTAAGTCTCTGCCAATTTTTTCTCATGCGGGCGTCCCGATCGGGGCGCCCGTTTTGTTTTGTACCGCGAAGCATTTCCGTTACGATGTTGTGCTCCTATGCCTACCCTTCTGATTCACGCCGGCCGTGCTCTTACCCCGACAACGGAAATCAGCGACGCGGGCATCCTTGTTCGCGAAGACGTGATTGAAGCCATCGGTCCGCGCTCCGGAATGACTTTGCCGGTGGGGGCGCAGGAAATTCGCGCCCCGGGCAAAATGGCTGTTCCTGGTTTCATTGACGTGCACATCCACGGGGCCAGCGGCCACGACGTGATGGAAGGAACCAACGCCGCGTTGCGCTCCATCGCGCGCAAAGTCTCGGAACACGGTACCACGTCTCTTGTCGCCACCACGGTGACCGCCAGCACGGAGCAGACTCTCCGCGCCATCGAGGGAATCGCCGGATACATCGCTCAGCAACACGAAACAGAGGAACCGCGCGCAGAAGTGTTGGGGATCCATTTCGAAGGGCCCTTCATCAGCAAAGAGCGACGCGGAGTGCATCCCTCCGAATGGATTCAATTGCCCTCAGCGGAGACGCTCGGCCGCTTCCTCAAAGCTGCCGCTGGAAACGCCAGGATTCTGACGATTGCGCCGGAGGTTCTCGGTGCGGCTCCGTGCATGGATGCCGCGCGAGAGGCCGGACTGGTCGTTTCCATGGGGCACACCGACGCAACCTACGAGCAGGCGCGCGCGGCCATGGCCCGTGGAGCGCGCAGCGCCACTCATGTTTACAACGCTATGCGCCCATTTTCGCACCGCGATCCTGGCGTCATCGGCGCCGTGCTCACTTCGCCGGATGTCAATGCGGAGTTGATCGCCGACGGCGTACACGTTGATGAAGCGGCCATGAAGTTGCTGCTTCTCGCCAAAGGCGCCGCGCACGTTACCCTGGTGAGCGACGGTCTCTCCGCAACAGGCATGCCGGACGGAAAGTACACCCTCGGCGGCTTCGAGGTGACCGTCAGCGGCGGCGTCTGCCGGAATGCCGAGGGGACACTGGCTGGCAGCACGCTGACGCTGGACCGCGCGCTGCGGAATATCGTAGCTCTGGGCATACCTTTGCCGGACGCGGTCCGCATGCTAACCCTGAACCCCGCTTCATTGCTTGGGATTGAATTCAAAAAAGGTTCGCTACGAGTGGGGGCGGACGCGGATATTCTGCTGCTTGACGAGGGCTTGCACCTTGCGGGAGTTTGGGCCCGAGGCCTCGCGCTCAACTAGGGATTCAGGGGAATGTCGAGTTCCTCCGCAAGCTGCTGCGCATCGAACGGGCTGCAAGAAAAGTAGCGGCCGCCCACTTCCAGAGTGGGAACCGTGCGCTTGCCGTTGTTGGCTCTGATGACGATCTCTTCCCCGGACGGATCTTCTTCGATATTCACTTCGCGAAATGCAACGCCGCGCGCCTTCAAGAAGGATTTTGCGCGCCAGCAATCGGGGCACCATCTGGTGCTGTACATGGTGACAGGTTCCATCTTCAGTTTCGGCCCTGTTCTGTTAGATGCAGGCAAATACGCGAAGTCGCGGGTAGCGCTGCGCGAAACGGCCGTGAATGTTTCAAGAGCCGGAAACGAGGGCGCTGCGCCGTTTGGTGCCCACCTGTACGCGGACCAACGCGCGCTGCAGGGCCACGCTGGCGCGGTCCCAATCAATATTTGGATCGTTTGCGGCCAGCCGCTTTTCGGCGCGAGCCAGCGCATCTCTAGCGCGCTGCAAGTCGATCTCTTCCGCGCGCTCCGCGGTTTCCGCAAGAATGGTCACACGGTCTGGAAGAACCTCGGCAAATCCACGGATGATCGCGATGTGCGCGGGTTCTTTTCCGGCACTATCGTGATAGCTGAGTTCGCCTATTCCCAGCTCCGTCATGAGCGGCGCGTGCCCGGGTAAAATACCCAGATAGCCGTTCTCGCCGGGCATTTGCACATCCGCGACTCTTTGCCGGAGCAGTTGTTTCTCCGGCGTGACGATCACCAGCTCAATGGCCTCGGGCATCATTTCCTTGTTACGCGCTCGCCTTCATTTTTTCGGCCTTCTCAAGGGCTTCCTCGATTGTGCCGACCATGTAAAACGCCTGCTCCGGAACGTCGTCGTACTTGCCTTCCACAATCTCCTTGAAACTGCGGACCGTGTCTTCGATCTTCACGTATTTCCCTTCGAGGCCGGTAAACTGTGCCGCAACAAACATGGGCTGAGAGAGGAATTTTTCAATCTTGCGCGCGCGCACCACGGTGCGTTTATCATCGTCGGAGAGTTCTTCGATGCCCAGAATAGCGATGATGTCCTGCAAATCTTTGTAGCGCTGCAGAATCGATTTCACTCCTCGCGCCACTGCGTAGTGCTCCGCGCCGACGATGCGCGGGTCGAGAATGCGCGAGGAACTTGCCAGGGGATCGACCGCTGGATAGATGCCGCGCTCGACGATCTGGCGGCTGAGGTTGGTCGTCGCATCCAGGTGCGCAAACGTCGCGGCGGGAGCGGGATCCGTATAGTCGTCGGCAGGAACGTAAATCGCCTGCACCGAAGTAATCGATCCGCTCTTCGTCGAAGTGATGCGCTCCTGCAATTCACCAATTTCCGTATTGAGGTTCGGCTGGTAGCCAACGGCGGAAGGCATACGGCCGAGTAGCGCGGAAACTTCTGAGCCTGCCTGCACGAAACGGAAAATATTGTCGATGAAGAGAAGCACGTCGAGGTGTTCCTGGTCGCGGAAGTATTCAGCGACCGTGAGACCCGTGAGGCCTACGCGCAGACGCGAGCCGGGCGGCTCCGTCATCTGGCCATAAATGAGTGCCGCGCGCGATTTTTCCGAGTTCCCGGGAACAATAACGCCACCTTCGGACATTTCCAGCCACAAGTCGTTGCCTTCGCGCGTGCGCTCGCCGACGCCCGCGAACACGGAGACGCCGCCATGTTTCATCGCGACGTTGTGAATGAGTTCCATGATGAGAACGGTCTTACCCACGCCCGCGCCGCCGAATAGTCCAATCTTGCCGCCCTTCAAATAGGGCTCGATCAAATCGACGACTTTGATTCCCGTCTCGAACATTTCCAGCGACGTGGATTGATCCTCGAGCGACGGCGCGGGCCGGTGAATCTGATAGTGCGTATCGCTCTTAATGGGCCCAAGCTGATCTACGGGCTTGCCAAGGACGTTCATCACTCGGCCCAGCGTGGGGCGGCCCACTGGCACGGAAATCCCCCTGCCAAGGTCATACGCCTTCATGCCTCGAACCATTCCTTCGACCGGTTCCATGGCCACCGCGCGCACGCGTCCTTCGCCGAGGTGCTGCTGAACCTCTGCTGTAACGTCGAGCGGTTCGGGAACGTTGTAGCCTTCGCTGGTAATCCGGCAAGCGTTGTAGATCGCAGGAAGATGTCCCGCCTCGAACTGAATGTCCATAACGGGTCCGATAATCTGAACAACGTGTCCGACGCTTGCGTATTGCTCTACCATGCTGCTCTCTCCTAAGCGCCGTAAGAGGCGCCGCTGACGATTTCGATGATTTCCTTCGTGATAGCCGCTTGCCGGACCTTGTTCATATGCAGGGTCAGGGCTTCAATGACGTCTCCTGCATTCTTGGTCGCCGATTCCATCGCGGTCATACGCGCGGCGTGTTCGGCGGCGGAAGATTCCAGCATCGCGCGGAGAATCTGCGTTTCCACGTAGCGCGGCAACAATTTTCCTAGGAGTTGATCCGCGGGTTGTTCATAAATGTAATCGACCTGCGAGCTTCGGCCTTCGGCTGAGGGCTCTTCGTCCGCTTGAACACCCTCGACAGGCAACAGCTTTGTGACTATCAGATTCGGCGTCATCACCGTCTTAAATTCGCTGAACACGATGTAGACCGAATCAATCTCTTCCTTCGCATACAGATCCGTGACCAGCGAGGCGATCTCCCGTGCCGTCCCAAAATCGACCCGCGCAAGAACGTTCACATATTCAGCGACGAGGCTGAAGCCCGCTTTTCTCAGCGCGTCGCGGCCTTTCTTGCCGACGGGAATCGTCGAGATCTTCTTGCCTTTGTTGGCCCGGAAGAAATCCTGGGCCTTACGCAGAATATTGGCGTTGAAAGCGCCGGCGAGACCGCGTTCTCCTGTGAGGACGAGCGCCAGAATCCGCTCTTCGGAGCGCCTGACCAGCAACGGATGCTGAGGCTCAACGATGCGCGACATGATCGAACGCAGCATCCGCGCAAGTTCTCTGGCGTAAGGGCGAGCCGCGATGGCCGCTTCCTGCGCCCGGCGCAGCCGGGCCGCCGCCACGAATTTCATCGCGCGGGTAATCTGCTGGGTGTTTTTCACCGAGCGAATCCGGCGCCGGAAATCAAGAAGTGTGGCCATCGTTAGTCGCTAACGCCAGTCCTCAGGTCGCCGCCGTGGCAGCGGCAACCGCGAAGCGTTCCTTGAACGCTTCGACAGCGGTTTTGATTTCCGCCTTAATGCCGTCGTCGAGAGCTTTTGTCGCGGAAATATTTTTCAGGATCGATGCGTAATTGATCTCAACGAATTGCACGAACTCGCTCTCAAACCGGCGAACTTCTGGGACCGGCACAGAATCCAGCAAGCCGCTCGTAGCCACGTAAAGAATCAGCACCTGCTTTTCCGCCGTCAGCGGCATATATTGATCCTGTTTGAGGATTTCCGTGAGCCGCTGCCCGCGCGCGAGCTGGCCCTGCGTCACTTTATCCAGTTGATCGGAACCAAACTGCGCGAAAGCCGCAAGTTCGCGGTACTGGGCCATATCGAGACGCAGCGAACCAGCCACCTGCCGCATCGCCTTGATTTGCGCGTTTCCGCCCACGCGGCTGACTGAAATACCGACATTGATCGCGGGACGAATGCCGGCGTTGAAAAGGTCGGATTCAAGATAAATCTGCCCGTCGGTAATCGAGATGACGTTTGTCGGAATGTAGGCGGAGACGTCGCCCGCCTGCGTTTCGATGACCGGCAGCGAAGTCAGCGAGCCGCCGCCCAGTTTGTCATTCAATTTTGCCGCGCGTTCCAACAAGCGCGAGTGCAGATAAAACACGTCGCCAGGGAACGCCTCGCGTCCCGGAGGACGCCGCAGCAGCAGCGAAATTTCGCGGTAGGCTTGCGCGTGTTTGGAAAGATCGTCGTAGAACGTGATGGCGTGGCGCTTGCTGTCACGGAAATATTCCCCCATGGCACACGCTGCGTAAGGCGCGATGTACTGAAGCGAAGCCGGCTCCGCGGCCGAAGAGGCAACCACAGTGGTGTAGTCCATCGCACCCGCGTCGGTCAGTGTTTTCACCACCTGCGCGATCGTCGAGCGCTTTTGCCCAATGGCGCAGTAGATGCAAATGACGTCGCCGCCCTTTTGATTGATGATGGTGTCAAGGATAACGGCGGTCTTTCCGGTCTGGCGGTCCCCAATGATCAGCTCGCGCTGACCGCGTCCGATCGGAATCATCGCGTCAATGGCCTTGATGCCGGTCTGGAGTGGCTCGCGCACGGGCTGGCGATCGAGCACGCCCGGCGCGATGCGCTCTAGTGGATTACGCTGCTTCGTCGTGATGGGGCCTTTGCCGTCCACCGGTTGGCCTAGCGGATTGACCACGCGGCCAACCAGCTCCTGGCCCACGGGCACGGACATGATCGTGTTTGTGCGCTTGACGACGTCGCCTTCTTTCAGCTCCTGCGATTCGCCGAGAAGCACCACGCCAACCTGATCCTCTTCGAGGTTCAGCGCGATACCGAAAACGTTGTGCGGGAAAGCGAGCATCTCGCCCGCCATGACTTTCTCGAGACCGTAAACGCGCGCAATGCCGTCGCCGACGCTGATGACCGCGCCGACTTCATCGACAGAAACGGTTTGTTCGTAGTTCTCAATCTGCTCCCGCAGGATCTTGCTGATTTCGTCCGCTTTGATATTCGCCATGCCTGCTCCGTCGCTTCTGCCCCGGTCTGTGTAGCCGCCGGACTTTAGCCCGCCTTAAATACGTATCTACTCCGCCGCCAGGCGCGTGCGCATTTCATTCAACCGGCTGCGCAACGAGCCATCGTAAATCGTGTCCCCGATCCTTACGACCGCGCCGCCCAACAACGCCGGGTCGAGCGCGTACTTTGCTTCAATCTTCTTGCCCGTCAGACTCGCCAGCGTCGTCGCCATTCCTTTCTTTTGCGCGGCGCTCAATTCGATCGCGGAAGAAATTTCAGCTTCGGCGATCCCCTGCCGCTGCCGGATAACCTCATGAAAGGCGGCGATGACCTCCGGAATCAAATTCGTACGCCGATGGTCCGCTAGAACAAAAAGGAAATTGCGAATGATTTTGCTCGCACCCACGCGCCCCGCGATCTTCTCGATGACCGCGTGCTTGGCTGCAACGCTCACCGCAGGACTCGCCAGAAAGGTGCGCAACTCCGCGGATTGCGTGAATGCCGCGCCAAATTCGTGCAATTGCTTGGAAGTGGGCTCGGCGGCGCCCTGAGCCAGCGCGATGTCCGCCAGTGCATTCGCATAGCGGAGGCTTGCGGACTTCAATTCGGCCTCCCCTCAAGGCTCTTCACGAAATTGCTGATGAGCGACTCTTGCGCCTTGGGAGTGAGCTGCTTGACGAGCAATGATTCCGCGCCATCCACGGCCAGATTTGCGGCCAGGGCTTTCAGCTCCAGTCGCGCGGCGCGTTCCGCCGCTTCGATTTCCGCTTTTGCGGCGGCGGCGATTTTCTGTATATCGCTCTGTGTGGCGACGCGGAGGCGCTCGACCTCGGCGACGGATTCGCGTTCGGCAAAGGCGCGAAGTTCCGCGACTTCCTTCTGCAAATTCGCGAGCCTGGTTTCCGCGTCGCGAAGCTGCGCGTCGGCGGCGGCCCTGGCACTGGTGGCATTGGTAATCGCGGAACTGACAGCTTCTGCTTTCTTCCGGAATACCGGCGGAAGCAATTTGCCGAACACCCAGGTGATCACGCCGCCGACGATGGCGAAGTTGATCCATTTGAAGATTTCTGTCGTGCGCTCCGTGGCCGCGTTGCCGCCTTCCTCCGCGGCCTGCAAACTAACCGACGCCCAAAGCGACACAAACAGAATACTCACGGCAAAGAAAACGAGGCGATTCCGCGTCATCGAGCCTCTCTCGCGGGTGCGCCAGGACGCGGCGGTGCTTCGAGGATGCGGCGCGCAATTTCAGCGGAGAGTTGCGCGACCGTGGCTTGGAGGTCACGGCGAGCCGCGGCAAGTTCCGCGGCCACACGCGCTTTCGCGGTGATCACTTCGGCCGCAGCCTTCGCGCGCGCGTCCTTAGCCTGCGCGGCGCGCTCATCGAGCAATTTCTTGCGGGCGGCTTCCTGCTCGGCATACACCTGTCCGCGCGCCTGCCTCAGGGCCTCTTGGTATTGCTTGACCTTCTGGGCTGCAGCAGCCTGGGCAGCTTCTGCGGCCTTCTGCGCGCCCATCGTGCGGGAGTCGCGCTCGGCCATCACCGCCAGCAGCGGCTTGAAGAACACCGCCCGTAAGATGAAGTAAAAAAGGAGGATAATCAGGACTGTGGGCACAGCCTGCAGAAAGAGTTCGCCTAGCTGGTGAACAATCACTTGCATCGATATTGGATCGCCTAAATTCCGTCAAGTGTGGCGGCCAACCAGCCACCAGGTTGGCAGCCGCGCTCCAACCCCGTAAGAGCGCACGGTGGGCTTATCGCTGCCGTCTCGAAACAGTATTTTATAGCATTCGCAGCAGCAGTCCGTCAACGTGACCCTCGAGGCCCATCAACGGTTGGAACGCTGTCTTACTGGCGGGTTTGCGCGGGGATTGGAATGTCGTACGCGTATCGAATCACCAGCGGAGCGTTGCTTCGTCCGGTGGTCATGTGCAGCGTCTCGTACAATTGCCGTCCATCAGAAGACAGTTCAAACGTGCGGCTCATTTTGTTTCCGCGGGGATCTTTTTCATCGCTGACCAGCCGCGTGCCATCGAACTTCGCGGCAATCTCCTGGTAATTATCGTCTTTGGATTTCTGCAGTTTCCGTCCGTCGGTCATGAACGCGCGTTTGCGGTCCCGGTCATCCACGAGATCGACTTCCGCTCCCGTCATCGAGAGCGTGATCGCTTTTGCCGGCTTGAAAAGCGCGCGCATTTTCTGCCGCTCTTCATCGCTCTCGCCGCCTCGCCTGCCGTAGCCGCCGTGACCTCCGCCGCCCATACGGCCGTGTCCGCCACCGTAGCCGCCATTCGACCCTCTCGAATCTTCCCGCCTCTTGCGCGGATCGTCGCTGTCGTCCGGGTTGAACTTCCAGGCGCCAAGAATCGTTGTGCGTGGCGCTGGTAGCGGTGCGGCATTCGATCCATTCGCCGCAGCCTCCGGACCGGGTTGCGTTGGCGCCGCTGTGATTGGCCCTGAGGGAGACTGCGCACTCGATACCTCAGCTCCTAGAAGTCCCAGAGTCGCGATGGTAGTCCATCTGGTCAGTTTGAATAAATAGAAGCTATTGCACAACCTAGCTAAGTTGTTGATTCTTTTGATCAAAAATCGAGTTGTGCAACAGCTTCTGTCAAATCATGTATGTGTCGTGACCAAAGTCTCCGGTGGCAGTCTAACGCTACTGACGTGTGACGGGAGGCGTCTTTATGGACAATTTCCTGCAGGATCTTCGCTTTGGATTGCGCATGCTGCGTAAGAACCCTGGATTCACCACGGTTGCCGTGCTGGTGCTGGCCATCGGGATCGGA
>WNFT01001018.1_pt1 | contig 28683 bp, 28 predicted proteins | sample 5400191 | NCBI WGS metagenome assembly WNFT01 (sample SAMN13153359, study PRJNA577476) | soil metagenome | isolation source: 80 cm saprolite under Madrone tree | place: USA:California | collected 2016-06-14 | reverse complement strand
GCGGCAGGGAACAAATTGTCATCACTGAAATTCCATACAACGTCAATCGCGCCACCCTCGTCGAACGCATCGCGTCGCTGGTGAACGAAAAAGTGCTGACAGAAATCAGCGCCGTTCGCGACGAGTCGGATGAAAATACGCGCGTCGTTATCGAGCTGAAGCGCGACGCGAACCCGAAAGTCATCATCGCCAATCTCTACAAGCATACGGCCTTGGAAAGCTCGTTTGCGGTGATCATGCTGGCGATCGACCATGGCCGGCCGAAGCTGCTTGCGCTCAAGGAAGCCAACGCGGCATACATCGAGCATCGCCGCGAAGTGGTCCTGCGGCGCACACGTTTCGAGTTGCGCAATGCCGAGGAGCGCGCCGAGGCGCTGGAAGGTTATCTCATCGCGCTCGCGAATCTCGACGAATTTCTGCGCATCATTCGCGGCTCCGCCAATCGTGACGAAGCGCGGATAAAACTGCTCGCCTTCGAATTCACAAAACGTCAGGTGGAACAAATCGGGATTCTGATTCGTAATCCCGCGCGTCTGACGAATGGCCGCTACGCGTTCAGCGAGCAGCAGGCCGACGAAATTCTCAATCTCCGTCTGTATCAGTTGACCGGTCTCGAGCGCGAAAAGATCGACAAGGAATACAAGGAACTCATCGAGACCATCAAGGACTTGAGCGACATTCTCGCCAAAGAGCAGCGCGTCTTCACCATCATCAAAAAGCAATTGCGCGAAATCCGCGACAAATACGGCTCACCTCGTCTGACGGGAATCGTTCCTGATGCAGCGGAGATCAACATGGAAGATCTCATCGCAAACGAGGGCTGCATCATCAGCATCACCCACGGGGGTTTCATCAAACGCACGGCGGTGAGCGCGTTTCGCGCGCAGCGCCGTGGCGGCAAAGGCGTCATCGGCATGCAGACACGCGAGGGCGCCACTGAAGAAGAGGAAGGCGATTTCGTCGAACATCTCTTCACCGCTACCACACACGATTATCTGATGTTCTTCACGGCGACGGGACGCGCTTACGTGGAAAAAGTTTATGAAATTCCCGAGATGGGCCGCGCGGCAAAGGGCCGCTCGATCGCGAATATCCTCGAGCTCAAGCCCGACGAAAAAATCGCGGCCACAATTCGCGTTCAATCCAAAAGATCCGGAACGGGCCCGAACGCTGTCGATGAAACGTGGGATGAAAATCTGCACATCGTTTTCGCGACGCAGTCCGGCATCGTCAAAAAATCCAATTTATCCGATTACGCCAATGTCCGGCGCGGCGGCATCATCGCCATTCAAATCGAAGAAGGCGATCGCTTAATCGACGCAAAATTAACGAACGGGAACAACGAGATCGTCCTCATCACGAAAGATGGAATGAGCTTGCGCTTCCATGAAGAACAACTGCGCGATCAGGGCCGCAACACCGTCGGCGTCTGGGGAATTCGGCCGACGAAAGGCGATCATGTCGTTGCCATCGCTATCGTCGATCCAGAGGCAATGTTGCTGGTCGCAGGGGAAAATGGAATCGGCAAGCGCACGTCGTTCGATGATTACCGGCGCCAATCGCGCGGCGGCAAAGGTATCATCACAATGAGAACCGGTGAAAAAACCGGCGACGTGGTTGGCGCGCTAACAGTTCGCGAAGCGGACGAGATCATGTTGATCACGAACAAAGGCCAAATGGTGCGTACTAGGGTCAAAGAAATTCGTGAAACCGGCCGCAATACGATGGGCGTAAAACTGATGGACCTCCGGAACGGCGAAAAGCTCCAGGCAATCGCACCTGTAGTAAGTCAGGTGGAAGAAGAGGAAGCGCAAGCCGCCGACCCAACCGCCGAAAAATCGTAACGCAACGGCGAAGCCGCTGCGCCAACTATTCTCTAGTATTCGCTAGCCGGTTTCGCGTGGCTTTTGCGACGGCGCGGCCGCTGTGTAGGCGAACTTGCGTCTCCGGATTAGCATTAAGTTACGAATGTAAATGAGCGAGTTTGGCAGATAAGCCAGAATACCAACCGGATCGCGTCGGAAAATAAAATAAACGCACATGAGCGCGCTTCCCGCGATGCTCCAGTACCAGAAGGACACTGGAATGACGCTTTCGCGCTGTCGTTCTGAAGCGACCCATTGCACAAGGAAACGCATCGAGAAAAGCGCGTTCCCGATAAAGCCGAGAACCATAAGATAACTCCAATCCAGACCAAGGAATCGGTATTCTTTTCCGATCCACGTGATTGCGATAAGTGCGAGCATGTTCATAGACAATGTAGTTGTTAGCGTTTCGGCTCTCTCTTCACAAGAGAGCTTGATCCGGTTGTTCGCGGGCCGAGGGCGGCCCGGCTCCATTGACATAAACATTGGAGACAGCCTGCCCTCAGACTGTTCCGATTTATCAGTGGAGTTTTAATCGGAGCGATCAGTCAAATATTCAATTTGAAGCGCTGGATGCGCAGCCGTGGATCATTCGCGGCAAGCTGTTTCAACACGATCCAGGAATTGTCCGTGCTGCAGTCCTCGGTCCCCACGCTTTCATTCCAACGCGAGCGGATCGATTATGACCGCGCCTTCAGTTGCGCAATCAACGTATCGGCGATGGTTGCGGGAGTTTCGGCAACGGCGATTCCCGCGGCCTTTAGTGCTTTAATTTTTCCCGTCGCAGTGCCTTTGCCTCCGGAAATAATTGCGCCTGCATGACCCATTCGGCGCCCCGGCGGCGCGGTCATCCCTGCGATAAAAGCTGCGACCGGTTTCTTACAATTCTTCTTGATCCATTCGGCAGCTTCTTCTTCTGCCGAGCCGCCGATTTCACCGATTAAAATCATCGCTTCTGTGCCTGGATCTTCATTGAAAAGTTTCACGCAGTCGAGATGCGACAAGCCGTGAATCGGATCGCCGCCGATACCGATGCAAGTCGATTGTCCGTACCCGCGCGAAGTTAATTGCCAGACTGCTTCGTACGTAAGCGTCCCAGATCGCGATACCACGCCGATGTTGCCGGGCTTATGAATGTATCCGGGCATGATCCCAATCTTGCATTGACCAGGCGTAATAATTCCCGGGCAATTCGGACCAATCAGCCGCGATTTCTTGCCCCGCATCAATGCCTTAACCCGCATCATGTCCATCACTGGAATTCCTTCCGTAATGCAAACTACGAGTTCGACTCCGGCGTCGACGGCTTCCAGGATCGAATCCGCAGCCGCAGGAGCAGGGACGAAAACCATTGACGCGTTGCAACCAGTTTTCTGTCGTGCTTCCCACACAGTGTCGAATACTGGTACTTTGTCATCGAACATTTGGCCCCCCTTCCCCGGCGTCACGCCCGCGACCACATTCGTGCCGTAGTCCATGCACTGTCGCGTGTGAAACGCGCCCGCGCTGCCGGTAATTCCCTGCACGACCAGCCGCGTGCTTTTATCAACAAGCACCGACATATCTCAGGAAAGCAAAAACACAGGCACAGATAGAAAAGTAATCTCCTGCTTTCCTGCGTTCCTTAGAGATTTCGTCTGGTTCCTCATTTCGGTTTGCGCTTGTGAACCACCAATTTGTTCCCGTCCGGATCACGGAATTGTGCCATCCAGCAAACCGGCGTCTCAGTTTTTTCGATGTCGAAGGTGACATCGCGCTCTTTCAGCTTCGCGATGGCAGCATCGATATCGTCCACTTCGAAGGCGACTGTCGTTCCATCGCGCGAAGGTTTCCACGCGGGATGACAGCCAACTCCGATGGTGATTGGGCCAAGATCATACTCGACCCATGCGCCATCCATCTGAGTGGAGCTGGGTTTGAGCTCAAGTGTTTCCTGGTAAAATTTCCGCGCGCGTTCCTTGTCAGAAACTGCGATTGCAATGAAAGCGACTTCGTTTGTGATCATGTGCAGACTCCTTTCTCGTCTTCGGGTTTAAGTTTGTGAATTATCAATTTATTGCCGTCCGGGTCCTCGATGATGGCCATTCGGCAAACCGGCGAATCAACTTTATCATAGGTAAGTTTTCGCTCCTCGAGCCGCGCAATTGCCTCCTCCAGATTTTCCACTTCGAGCGCGGCACTGGTGCCTTCGTTCGACGGTTTCCACTTTTCGCCAACACAAGCGATGGCCAATGTCCCCTCGCCGATTAAATACTCAGTCCACTGTTCGCCGGTCATTTCAGGATCGGGCCGCAAACCGAGCACGCCTTCATAAAACTCACGCGCGCGTTTCATGTCCGTCACCGGCACTCCAACAAAGGCGATTTTCTTAATCTTCATGCGTGATGGCTCTGTTGCGTAGCCAGTCGGCTAACAGTCCGATCACTTTGGGATCGAACGGCGCGCTCTTTCCCTTGAATGCGTCGGCCAGACTCAAGTAATGCTGAAAGGTGTGGCCCGTGTTTGGGATTTCGTAAAAAGACGCGAGATCTCCATTCTTGTTCACGTAGGCCGAGATCAATTCGGAATCTTCGCGACTCATGATCCAGTCGAATGCGCCGCGAAGAACATAGGTTGGAACTTTCACGCGCGACCACGCGGCCGCGAGATTCAATTGTTGTAACTGCTGATAAAACCCGAGCGGCCGCCCGTAAAGGTGTGCGTGGTCTTTTCCCTCTGGCCAAAGATCCGCGAGCTGCGGTTGCTCCTTCAAGATATCATCGACTGATCGGCCCTTGATCAGCCATTCGTAATAAAGCGTCGCCGCGGCTTTCATGCGATCGTTGACTTCGCCGGGTGATTTTCCCATCAACGCGAATCGGCGTCGCTCGATCTCGAGCATGTGCTCGAACCAGGTCTTCACCCAACCGCCGACTGAAATATAACCGCGCACTTGCGTTTGTTCGGCGTCCGATTCAGGAACCAACGGTGCGAATCCACCGCCGTTGCTAATGCCGAGCATGTAAACGCGGTTGTTGTCGATAAAATCATAATTCTTCAGCGCGCGAAACGCGGCGCGATAACCGCCAAGCTCCGATTGGAAATCCGTTTCTGCACAAACGCCTTCGCTATCGGCAACCCCGTGCTTATCCATTCGGTAGAGACAAAACTCCGGAAGTTGCGCGAGGCCACGAAAAACCAAGCCGGCAGCATCTTTCGTATCGGCGGGCGCCTCGACTGAATCGCAGCTCAACCAGCCGACCACAAAAATCACCGGAAGTTTCTTCTTCGCTTCGCGCGGCTTGGTGATGATGGTCCGCAATCGTTTCCCGTCGGGTGCCGTTATCGAATCGTAAATCACGTCGACGTTCGGATAATTTTCGCGAGGCGTTTTCACTTTTCGCGGAAGGTCATCGGCGCCCACTACGGCGTTTGCCAAAAGAAAGCAGGCCACACACGCACCTCGAAACCCCAAGCCCCAAATCCCAAGCTCCAAGCAAAGGTTCAAGCGCATAAAGTCAAAACCGCGTCAGCCATCAGACTTTGAGATGATCTTTGAAAAGATCAGTACTAAGTCGCAAGCTTCGGCTGCCAGCACGTCTCGTTTTGGTCCGTTGTCCTTGCTCAGACCAGCATCAATCAAGCACAGAAAGAGACGGCTCTCCTTCGCTTCTTTTCGGCAGATCTTCACCCGCATAACGAAATCCTTCTTGCTTAGCGCTTCATCAGCTTCGATTCAATTCGCTGCAACAGAGCCAGAGGCGCGAACCAATTGTCGAACATCGTCGTGATTGCTTATCGTCCTCGGCAATTGCTTAACGAATGCCCGCACTGATTCGGCAAACAGAAACGTTCGATCCTCGAGATCTCGCGGCCTGGCACCGTCTTTCATTCTTGCTCTTTGAAATTTGAGATTTACTTGGGATTTGGATTTTGGGATTTGGAGCTTGTGGCGGCAAATTGGGATTTGGGATTTGCAGCAGCAACGACTTTCTGTGCCGCATCCGCGAGATCGTCCGCGGCAATCAACGCCAAGCCGCTTTCTTTCAACAACTGCTTCCCTCGTTCGACGTTTGTTCCTTCGAGGCGAACAACCAGCGGCACGGACAGCTTCACCGTTTTCGCTGCATTGATGATGCCTTGCGCGATGACATCGCATTTCATGATCCCGCCGAAAATATTTACCAGAATCGCTTTCACTTTCTTGTCCGCGATCAGGATCTTGAAAGCTTCAGTCACCTGTTCTTCCGTCGCGCCGCCGCCGACGTCGAGGAAATTGGCCGGCTCGCCGCCGTAAAACTTGATAATGTCCATGGTGGCCATGGCCAACCCGGCGCCGTTAACCAAACACGCAATGTTTCCGTCGAGTCCGATGTAACTGAGGCCGTGCCTTGAGGCTTCGACTTCGCGCGGATCCTCTTCCGCCACGTCGCGCAGCGCCGCGATCTCCGGATGTCGATATAGCGCGTTGTCATCAAAATTGAATTTCGCATCCAGCGCGAGCACGTTGCCATTGGTCGTAACGACCAGCGGATTGACCTCGACCATCGAACAATCGAACGCCACAAACGTGCGGTAGAGTCCGTCGAATAGTTTCGCAGCTGATTTTACTTGCGAGGATTCAAAGCCCAGCTGCTTCGCTAGTTTGCGTGTCTGGAATGGTTGCAGACCTGCCAATGGATCGATCGCCTCACGGACGATCTTCTCAGGCGATTTCGCAGCAACGGTTTCGATTTCAACCCCGCCTTCGGTGCTGGCGACAATCAAAGGCGCGGCAGTGGCTCGATCGACCAGAATCGCAAAATAAATTTCGCGCGCGATCTCGGCCGATTCCGCGACCAACACTTTGTTCACTAAGCGACCAGTTGACCCGGTCTGATGTGTTACGAGAATTTGCCCGAGCATTTTCGAGGCGACTTCCCGCACTTCTTCAGGCGTCTTGCGAACGTGGACTCCGCCTTTGAATCCATTCCTGAACTCTCCCTTACCTCGGCCGCCCGAATGAATCTGTGCCTTAACGACAACATCGACATCGCCGAGCTCGCGCGCGATGTGTTCTGCTTCATCGAGCGTCGAAGCAACTTTACCTCGCGTCGTTCCTACATCGAATCTCTGTAACAGCTCCCTGGCTTGGTATTCGTGAATGTTCATTTGCAAGGAGCAGCGGTCTCCAGTCCGCCGCCTGTCGATTTCAATGAGAGAGTGGAATAGCCTGCAGAACGCAGATCAGCAAAGATTTTTCTCTTGCGAATTGGCTTGCAAGTTCGAAACCGAGCCAACTACGGTGGCAGACATGAGAAGGTCCATAACAATCCCCAGTCTGGTTTGCGCCTTGTTGAGCACGGTTAGCCTCCCGATTGCATCCGGTACACCCGAACAGGAGAAGGCATTCACCGACAAATACAAAAAAGCATTCGAAGCCAAGGATACAGCCACGCTAGAATCGTTTCTCTACACCCAGGGCGCCGACCCGGCGATTGTCGGTTTTTACAAGATGATGCAGTCGGCCGAAGCCGGCGAAAAGATTTCCAGCATTGAACTCGTCGCCCTTACGCCGGAAGACGCGAAAAAAGCGAACACACCGATGGACTCACCCACTGGCGGCAAAGTTTGCTTGACACTCAAACCAACCAAAAAGCTCACCCTCAAAATCGAGAAAAAAGACGCCAACGGCAGCTCCACAAGCAGCACGGAAAACTTCATCGCCGAGAAAGACGGCAAATTCGTTATTCCCGTCCCGGGGCCGTGTAAGTAACAACTAGCTATATCTGCCGTGCGCTAAAGCGATGCGAGGACGCATCGCACTCCAAAAGCACTTCGTGCGAAATTCATGCAAGGACGCGCATTCATTTCGCGCAGCTTTCGGAGTGCGCACGCGTCCCCGCGTCGCTTTCGCCTCTCAGCCACGGCGCTACCTCGTAAACAAGTTGCGGGTCGCCTTATTTGCGTTCCTCACCAAAAAGCGTTCCGACCGTGCGCTGATCCGCCGGAGGTTCGAGTGAATTAACGAAATTGCGGAACCGTTTGGAGAAAACTTCTGGCCGAAGTTTCCAGTACTCCGCAATTCCGGGCGCGGCGACATAATGCTGGAGCAGTCCGTGCCAGCCTTCCCATAGCTGCTTGTCCATCAGTCCATAAACGTAATGAAAATGGATTGTCTCGAATGCTTTCAAGAACTGGTAGGCAGCGTGAAAAAAACGGGTCCGCTCTTCAACGGAGAGCGCTCCAATATCTTCGAGGCCGACCCGCCAGATGCGTTCCAGGTCTGCATTTTCCATGAAAGGTTTGGTCACTTCGCGCAGGGCTGTGGCAGCCGCATCTTGCGTGGCGAGCTTGGCCACGCGCGTGCTCCGATGCACTTGCACCGCGAGATAGAGTACCGATAAAACGACAGCTACTGAACCGACCAGTTGCGAGATTGCACTAATCGCATCCCAGTTCATCGCTTAGTTATACCACGCCCGAATCGCAGCGTGCTACTTCGGTTCGTCAGCGACCTTGAGAACGATTTTCGCGCGGGTGTGACCAGTTGCGACCTGTTCCTGCGCTTTCACCGCCTCCGAGAGCGGGAAGGTTTGAGAAACAATCACCTTGATTTTCTTTTCATCGATCAATTTACCGATCTCCACCAGCTCATTTGAATCCGGTTTCACGCTCAACGACGCGCCTCGAATCCCATGTTTATCGAGTTCGGCCTGATCGATTCGTGCTACGAGCGTAACGACAAAGCCGCCTTTCTTCACCACACCGTAGGAACGCGCGAGTGTGTCTTTCCCAACCGAGTCCAGTACCACATCCACATTCTTGGCCACTTCCTCGAACTTTGTTTTTGTATAATCGATCGCTACATCTGCGCCAAGTTGCTTGAGGAAATCTTGATTGGCAGTCGACGCGGTCGCGATAACTTTCGCCCCTCGCGCCTTGGCGATTTGGATCGCAAATGTTCCTACCCCGCCCGATCCACCATGAATCAGCACAGTCTGGCCAGCGCTAAGCTTCGCGGTATCGATCAATGCTTGCCATGCCGTCAAAGCGACAACCGGCACGCCGGCGGCTTCGACAAAACTGATCGATTTCGGTTTGGCCGCGGCCTCGACTTCGCTCGCGACCGCGTACTCCGCATATCCGCCGCCCTTTGTCAGGCTGAGGTAAGCATAAACGGAGTCGCCCGTTTTGAACTTCGTGATCTTCCCACCTGTTTTCTCGACGATTCCAGCGATGTCGTAACCCGGAATAAACGGCAGCGTTATTCCGAAAAACTTCGCGGACCTTTCGGAGCGGCCCGCCTCATCGACAGGATTTACGCCGGCGGCGATTACGCGAACCAGGATCTCATCTTCCTTCGGTTCCGGCCGTGGTACATCCTCATACTTTAAAACCTCTGGGCCACCATACTCATGAATAACAACGGCTTTCATCATTGGCTTGGCTGTTTGCGCAAATGACGTACTTGCGAACACGGCTACGAAACCATACTGAATAATTAACGCCAAGGCTCGCATGTAAGCTGGCAGCAACATGACATGACCGCAGGCAACGGCAAAACTGGACGCCCTTTCGTCTGCAGACAGCGCTCGATCCTATTGAACTTTGGTCTCAGTATGGAAGACGCCAACCCATTTTCCGCCCTGCTGAACCCAAACGCTTCCGCTGTTGTACGTTCCGGAAATGTCCTTGCCGTCCGAAGTCGCCTGCACCGTCGCCTTATAGGTAGCGACAGCAACCTTCGGATGTGGGAAGACCACCTTCATGTCTGCGAATGAGTACTCGCGCAGATCGCTCTTTGCCATATCGGCAAGCTCCGAATCCAAATTTTTCACTCCTTCTGCATAAACGCCACAATAGTCCTTGGACATTAGCGCTTTGAATTTGTCAGTCTGTTTGTTCTTGTATGCCTCCCAGGCAGATTTTTCCATGTCACTGATTGTCGTCTCACTTGCAGCCGCCTTTTTAGCTGGCTGTGGGCTTGTTGCTTGCGCCAAGCAAATTGGAGCAGCCGTAATCACCGCCATACAACAGAGAATGAATGTCTTTTTCATAACTCAGTTCTTAAGCCGATTGCAGGGCACTCGTCGAGCTTTTTCGGACGCTGATCGCGGATTTCAAGCCGTTCGTATCACGCGTTTGGAAGCGAAGGTGGTTCCGGCGGCGGATTCAATGAAGATGTCGGTGGTGGCGGGGCAGGCGGCGCCAATGACAAGATCGGCAAAAATTCGGGTGGCATGAAAGTCGCCCACACATCGTAATTCGGACCGAGCTGGCGAAGAAACAAAAGCGAAAACGAACGAAGCAAAACAAAGACTGGTAGCAAAATCACAGTGCCGATGTAAGGAATCGCGGCGATGCAGCAGGTCGCGCAGGTTACAAGGCATGTGACAATCCCGGTGGCCAACGCCAGAACAATCAAAAACAAACAATACAAAAGGATTTCTCCCGGATGCGCTGCAACTAACTTGGCAACGGCGACAAACGCTTCAGAGGCGCGGCAACGCTGTACGTACATGACTGGGACCATGAAACTCGCGATCAACAACCATGCGAGAACGAGAACAATCATCACGAATGCCCACGCGGCGATTGTCGATATCAAATACACATCGTGCATGTGCAGAAAGGTACCGCCTCTGATAATCGGAAGCACGAATGGGAGCGACAGCAGCGCCGCGAAAATCAAGAAGGCAAAGCCGACCAGCAGTGAGAAAAGGAAATAGCTGTTCCCCTCTGTTCGGAAATTCCGCCATGGTTCTGCAATTGCGCCGCGGTTCTTGGCAATGCAGTCGATAAACATGAAGCCGCCGCGTGCTCGCAGCCAGGCAAACAGGACAATCAGAACGAGAACGAACCCAATCAGAATGCCGACGCCTATCACGAGAATTGAATGCGGAATTTGGCTGATTGTCTCATTTAGCTTCTGCACATCTTCGCGGCGGTTGTACTGGTAGTTGAAACCGCCGCCACCTCCACCCAGGTTCGCTAGCCAGGCGGCAAAACCAATCGCAAACCATTTCTTTACGTCGAACGGCTGGAACAGAATCTTCTTCATCAACTCGAAGGCTTCGCCAAAAGGTTTAAAAATTTCGATCTTCGCTTCGGTTCCATTCATGCGCGGCATTCTGAATGGATTTCGCCGATGTAATCAAGCTCGCGATGAGCGTTTGCGTTACGCGCATCTGGACGGAACTACCCAGCGCCGCGTCCGGACTATCTCCGCACTGAGACGCGATCATTACGGGCTGTAGCGTCCGCTTTCCTCAACGGATACATCAGCGCGTGCCGTGGCGGATGCGCTGAGGACAGAGCAGTCTAAAGCGCTGTGCAGTTGTTTGAATGAACCAGGAGCGCCATGTTGGTTCTCCATGTCGAATATGAAGCGTCGCTACCCGATCGGCGCGGAAGTGGTCGGCGAAAACCAAGCTCATTTTCGTCTCTGGGCGCCGAAAGCGCAAGAACTGGACGTTGTTGTCGAACACTGCCGGAACGCAAGCCGAACATTTCATCCACTGACTGCGGAACCAAGTGGATATTTTTCCAGCGCTATCGATGCTGGCGTCGGCACTCGCTATTGGTTCCGAGTAAACGACGGAGAAAAGCTTTACCCCGACCCGGCATCGCGCTTTCAACCAGATGGGCCGCACGGTCCCTCGTGCATCGTCGATCCAAAACAGTTCGAATGGACCGACTCGCAGTGGCCGGGCCTCGCAGTCGCGGGTTTAGAAGACCAAATCATTTACGAAATCCATATCGGCACGTTTACAAAGGACGGCACATGGGGCGCCGCAGCGGAGCAGTTGTCGGAGCTGGCGCGCATCGGAATCACGGTGGTCGAAATGATGCCGGTCGCAGATTTCCCCGGCAATTTCGGCTGGGGCTACGACGGGGTGAATTTTTTTGCGCCGTCGCATTTGTACGGAACACCGGACGATTTGCGTGCATTCATCGATCGCGCGCACTCGTTAGGTTTGGGCGTGATTCTCGATGTCGTTTATAACCATTTCGGACCCGACGGGAATTATCTCGGCGCCTTTTCCGATGATTATTTGATTCGCGATAAAGAGAACGAATGGGGCGACGCAATCAATTTTGACGGTGCGAATTCAGGACCGGTTCGCGAGTTTCTCATCACAAATGGGCGTTACTGGATTGAGGAATTTCACTTCGATGGGTTCCGTTTCGACGCAACACACGCCATCCGCGATCGATCCAGTGAATACATCATCGGCGCTGTCGGACGCGCGGCGCGCGAAGCAGCTGGCTCGCGCTCGATTATTCTAATCGCCGAGAACGATCTCCAGCAAGCGAAGATGGCGCGACCTCTTAGTAAACGCGGCGACGATTTGGACGGAATGTGGAATGACGACTTTCATCACAGTGCCGTGGTAGCGTTGACTGGTCGCAACGAAGCTTATTTCGCCGATTACCTCGGCGCCCCGCAGGAATTTATTTCCGCGGCGAAATACGGGTTCCTTTATCAGGGCCAGGCACTCTCATGGCGAAAAGCGTTGCGCGGAACACCTACGTTGGGCATTCCGCCGGAGGTTTTCGTTTGCTGCCTCGAAAATCACGATCAAATCGCGAACACCGGTACAGGCGAGCGATTGCGGCTTCAAACCTCAGCCGGGCGCTATCGCGCCTTGACCGCTCTTCTTTTGCTCGGCCCCTGGACGCCGCTCCTATTTCAGGGACAAGAATTCGGCGCGTCCAATCCATTTCTGTTCTTCGCGTCCGTCGGCGATGCTTCCGTGCGTGACGCGATTCGCAGAGGTCGCGCTCAGTGGCTGGCGCCGTTCTTATCGGTTACCGAAGAGGAAGCGTTGCGAACTTTACCCGCGCCGGATGACCCGAGGGTGTTTGCCCGGTGCAAACTGGACTTTTCCGAGCGAGAAAAGAATCGCGAACTGTACGATCTGCATATCGATCTTCTAAAATTGCGACGGGAAGATTCGCGCTTTCGTCAACAGAGCTCCGGCGGAATCGATGGAGCAGTATTAGGTTCCGCAAGTTTCGTTCTCCGATACTTTTCGAAGGAAAACGATGATCGCCTGCTGTTGGTAAATCTCGGAAAGAGCCAAGTGCTAAACCCAGCTCCAGAACCTTTGCTTGCTCCGCCGTTGGGTTGCAGGTGGGAAACACTTTGGACAAGCGACTCTCCAGGCTACGGCGGAGCGGGTTCTACTGCAGTCGCTACTCAAGAGCAATGGATTCTACCAGCCGAATCCACCGTGGCATTGCAACCCCGCACGTAACCGCCGAAGCGTCCGATTGATGTTACGGGATAAAGGTCGAGCGCTCCGACGGCTCGGGAGCCGTCGTTTCTTGAAGGATTCGCGCCCATTCCCGTGATTCGCGGGCTCATGATGTTCTCTATCGCACGCAACGCGTTTGCGCTGGCGGGATTCACAGCGCATAACTTCCGCCGATGAAATTCGGCTTTCTAATTCTCCTGCTCAGCGTGCTATCGATCTTCGCACTCGCCCAGGAGGAATCTACGCCGCCACCCAGAGTTTATCCGGTCGCATTGCCAAATTATGACGAGGAGACCGCCACACGATTGCAGATCTTTTTGGACAACAGCGATTTCGGGCCGGGGAAAATCGACGGCAAAATGGGCGAGTTTTTCCGGAAGGCGCTCATTTCGTACAAGCATGCGCAGGCAATGCCAAAGACCGGCGCGGTTGATCAATGGATGCTCGATCAGGTCCCGATCACTTACACGACGTATACAATTAAGGACGAAGATCTGAAATTGATTGGCGATGTACCGAGCAGCCATGCCGAGCAGGCGCGGTTGAAATGGCTGCCTTACACGTCCCTGTTGGAATTCATCGCCGAGCGTTTTCATTCCGCGGAGGCTTACATTCAGAAGCTTAATCCCGGCAAAAACTGGGAACACCTTCAACCCGGCGAAACTCTCAAAGTGCCGAACGTCTTGCCATTTGAAGTGGAAAAGTTCGCCGAGGGAAAAGTTCCTGAAAATCCTGCGTTCGCTTCTCGCAAAGTCTTCGTCGATACCTACGAGCATTTGCTGGAAGTTTTTGATCACGACCAGCTCGTCTGCGTTTTTCCGATTACGCCGGGATCGAAAACCCTACCCGCGCCAGTGGGCACATGGAAGATTCTCGGCGCAACGATTTGGCCGTGGTTCCGCTATGACGAAGGGATGCTCAACTACGGCGTGCGCACGGAAAATTATTACAATCTTCCGCCGGGCCCGAACAACCTGGTCGGCATTCTCTGGATGGGCTTGAACAAGCCAGGCATCGGCATTCACGGTACGAACAATCCCGAGACGATCGGGCGTGCCGCAAGTCACGGTTGTATTCGCCTCGCAAACTGGGACGCCGCGCGCGTGAAGGACTTGGTGAGCGTCGGGAACACCGTGATCATTTTCTAGGTGGAACGCGTTGTCCTCAACGCGTTGCCAATGATGCGGCTTTGCCGCCTGATATTTGCGTCTTCAGCGATTTGTCTGCCATCGTCTTGAGGACAAGCCGATCCACCTTGGAAAAACTTCCCAAAGATTTTTCGCGCGGAATCGCGACCTCACGCGTCTAGGCTTTAGATCGCAACAGCATGGATGCCAGTGAACGCGAACAATACCGGGCGGCCATTCACGGCGATCGAGAGGCATTTGAGATGATCATTCGCACACATAGCCGGAGGCTCTTCGCGATCGCTTACGGCGTTCTGCAGAATCGCGAGGAAGCCGAAGACGTTGTGCAAGACGCGCTGGTCAAGGCATGGAAGACGCGCTGGCGCGTGCGCGATCCGGAGAAATTTCCCGCCTGGCTGGCGACAATCGCGCGACACCGGGCGCACGATATTTTTCGCAAACGCAGGACTGTCCCGCTCTCGGAACAAATAGTCGAATCGCTCGAACCAGAGCCCGCTAACACGATTGCACTGGATCAACAATTGAACTCCGCGCTTGCAACCTTGCCGGAGCTTCATCGCGCCGCGCTCACGTTGCGTTATTTCGAAGAGATGGATTATCGCACCATCGAAAACACGCTTGGCCTCACTAATGGCGCGCTGCGCGGAATTCTCGGCCGCGCGCTCGCTTCACTGCGCAAACAACTCCGGCCGGCTCTCGCCCCAATGGATTAGACACATGGCAACCATTCACAACGAAATTGATAACTGGCTGGCCGCCGATCTTCACGGTGAACTCTCCGAAGAAGAACGGCGCGAGTTACACTCTCATCTCGTCGATTGCGCCGGCTGCCGACGAACTCACCAGGAAACCAAAGCTATGAACAAAATTCTCGAAGAAAATCTTGCTCAGGAAAAACCCGATCTGGCTTTTGAACAGCGAATGCTGGTTGGTTTTCGCAATCGCATTCCGCAAAGAAGCGGACTCGTAAAGTTGCTCGTCGATCTGATGCGTATCCGTGCTGTACAAATTACCGCCGTCGCTGCGATTCTTTTGGCGCTGGTTCAGATGGGTCGGATGATCACGGGCGAAACAGCGACTCCAGCGCGCAATCGTGAAGCCTACGCGGAGGAACAATTGGCCCAGCAACCGTCACAGGTCGCGGTGTCGGGGCTGGGTCGAGCCGTTAGTTTAGATAAATCAGACGAACTGACCTCTGGACAACCGAAAGACTTGGCGCTCGAGAAACCGCAGCCAGCGCCTGCAACCAGATCAGAACTCCGCAAAGAAGCGCAATTGCGTCCGGCACCAGCCGCGGCGGCCAAGGTGGCGCAGCCAGAGACTAATGAGGCGAGAGCATATGTGACGAGCCCAGAGGGTGTCGCCGGGGCGGAACAGGCTGCACAAAGTCCGGCAGAAACACCTGCTCCGGAAGTGGCGAATCGCAAACTGATTCGCAATGCGATTGTCCAGCTTGAGATCGTCAGCTTCGATGATGCGGTGCAAAAGATCACGACATTTGCGAAGGAAGAACACGGATACGTCGCGACGACCAATTCAGAGAAACAGGCAAATGGAAAGCTGCGAGGGCAGGTCGTAGTCAAAGTCTTGCCACAAAACCTGGATGCTTTTCTCCAAAAGATTCGCGGACTTGGCGAATTAAAGAACCAGACGCTCGGCACCGAGGACGTGACGAAAGCATACTTCGACACTGACGCGCGACTGAAGAATGCGCGGGTGATGGAGCAGCGGTTGATCGACATGCTGAACACAAAGACCGGCAAGGTTTCGGATTTGCTTCAGGTAGAGAAGGAACTCAGTCGTGTGCGGGAAGAGATCGAGAAGATGCAGGGCGAATTGAAGTATTGGGATTCCCAGGTGCAGTTCGCCACAGTGACGATTTCGCTGGCGGAAAAAGACATGGAGGAACCGGCGGCGTTTCTGCTCAAGGAGCGCGCGCAACTGGCGCTTTACGCCCCCGATGTAGAGAAGATTTACAACGACATCAAAGCGCTGGCATCGCCGAAGGTGCAGATCACGAACGCGCAACTGAACCGCGATTACTCCGGACGCGTCTCCGCGACAATGAGCATCTTGATCGCACCGGAAGAAAGCGATGGTGTGATCGGTCGCGTAAAATCCTTCGGACGCGTGGAAAATTTCCAAACGCAGACCGACCGCATCGCACAGGACGGCAGTCCCGCCGCCGCGGGATCTGAAAATGCAAGAACCAAACGCGACAAGGTGGAACTCAACATCACCATCTCGCGCGAGGAACAGGAGCAAGCGCTGCAGCAGACGAGTTTGCGCATTCGGACGTCGTCGGTGGACGAAAAGGCGAAGGAGCTTCGAGCCCTCGCCGAGAAACTGACCGGACGCGTTCGCAGCTCGACGTTCTCGCGTGACCCGGACGGCCGGGAATTCGCCAACGTCTCGCTGCGCGTACCGATAAAGAGTTATCCCGCGCTAATGCAATCGCTCAACTCGCTCGGCAAAGTTGAAAACGTGAGTGTGCAACGACAGGACCGCACGGGCGCACAGATCGACGAAGCCAACGCGCCGGCTGATATCTCGATTCAGGTTTACAGCCAGGGTAATATCATTTCGCACCAGAGCGGGTTGGTCGCCACGCTGCGGCGCACCCTGGCCCAAAGCGCCGGGGCAATCATGTGGAGCTTGCGCATGATTGGCGTGGCAGTCGCTTTTCTCGCGCCTTGGGCGATCGCATTAATTGCGCTGATCTGGATTACAAGACGCGTAATTCGCGCCCGCCAATCCAGATCCTGACCCGCACGCTCTCTTTTTGTCATCCTGAGCCGCGAAGACGGCGAAGGACCTCCCGCTCGGAGTGCGCGGGTTCTCGTTAGATTGAGTGATCAACCAGCTTGTGTGAGGTCCCTTGCTGCGCTCGGAATGACAGGCGTGTATTGACGGAATCGGTCTTGCCCGGTTTACAAACGGGCCATACTTTATTCTGCAAGGAAGTTGCCGATGAAATCTCAAGGCGGAATTAGTTATGACAACGCCGCGGTCGCGGCTTGTCCCAAACATTTACTCCAATTCGCAGTCGATCAGCGTTACGACGATTACACGTCTGTCGATCATGCGGTTTGGCGGTTCATCATGCGCCAGAACATGTTTTTTCTGAAGGAATACGCACACAAAGTTTATTTCCAGGGTCTCCTTAACACTGGCATTTCCTCTGACCGCATACCGCGCATTGAGGAGATGAACGCTATTCTGGCGAAGATTGGCTGGGGCGCAGTAGCCGTGGACGGATTTATTCCGCCGGCGGCGTTTATGGAATTTCAAGCTTACAAAGTGCTGGTGATCGCGTGCGACATGCGGCAGATCCATCACATCGAATACACGCCTGCGCCAGACATCGTGCACGAAGCCGCCGGTCACGCGCCGATCATTGTGGATCGGGAATACTCGAAATATTTGCAGCGCTTCGGCGAAGTCGGTGCAAAAGCGATGTCATCGAAAAAGGATTTCGAGCTGTATCAAGCGATTCGCCATTTGTCGATTTTGAAGGAGCGCCCGAACGCGGACCCAAAAGAAGTCGAGCAGGCAACGCAGTTGGTGGAACACCGGCAAAAAACGCTGGGCGAACCTTCGGAGATGGCGCTGCTCTCCCGGCTGCATTGGTGGACGGTTGAATACGGGCTCATCGGCACGCTCGAGAATCCGAAGATTTACGGTGCAGGCCTGCTTTCATCGATTGGTGAATCGGTCTCATGTCTCGAGCCCACGGTGAAAAAGATCCCCTACTCCATCGACGCGCATAATTACGCGTTCGATATTACCACGAAACAACCGCAGCTTTTCGTTTGCCGCAATTTTCAGCACCTCAGGGAAGTGCTTGAAGAATTCGCGAGCAAGATGGCCTATCAAGTTGGCGGACTGGAAGGCATCAACAAGGCGATCGAATGCAAGAACGTTGCGACCTGCGAGTATTCGTCCGGCCTCCAAGTGAGCGGCATTTTCGACGAAGTCATCACCGACAAAAACGATTCTCCAATTTATTTGCGGACGACCGGCAAGACCGCGCTGGCCTTCCGTAATAAAGAGCTGGAAGGCCACGGCATCGATTATCACAAGGATGGGTTTGGTTCGCCGGTCGGTAAATGGAAACCAACGCCGGCATCTCCCGAGTTGCTCACGAACGATCAGTTGCACGCGCTCGGCATCGTCGAGGGCAAGAAGGGGAAGTTGGAGTTTGTCAACGGCATTGTGGTTTCAGGGAAGGTCGAGAAAATCTTGCGTCGCGACGGGAAATTACTGCTGATCACGTTCTCAAACTGCAGCGCTAAATTCGGCGACCGGGTTTTGTTTGATCCCGATTGGGGCGTGTACGACATGGCCGTCGGGGAACAAATCAGCTCGGTCTTCAACGGCGCGGCCGACAAGGACGCCTACAACCAGGTGGCGCTGGTGCCGAAAGAACGCACCATCAAAGTCCCATCGGACGCAAAACGGCAGCGCCTTGAAAATCTCTACGCACAGGTGCGCAAAATCCGCGAAAGCGAAACCGGATACGAACGGCTTGGCGAGATTTGGGAAACCCAGCAGGCCGAACATCCCGAAGATTGGTTGTTGTCGATGGAAATCTTCGAAATCCTCGACACGACAGATCAACAACCGGAGTTGAAAGCAAGGATCGAGAAGTTCCTGAACGAGAAGAAGACGAAGAGCAAAGATCTCTCTACGCTAATCAGCTGGGGCTTCCGTCTGGTCGATTACCACAAAAAGCCCGAATACCAGGCGACACTACACGCGTCGCCGAAGTGACCGAGCGCAAGCGTCTTCCTTCCGGCATTTGTCATGTCGAGCGGAGTCGAGACATCTCTCGAAGCTTCGTGAGATTTGATTCGCTCACTTCCCGTTCGCTCAACCTCCGGTCTTCCGTCTATGTCGCGGCTTCCCCAGCCGCTTCATTCTCGGCTTCGCTCGAGATGACAATTCCGCGATCAAAACGTTTCGTCTTTGACGTGGCGTTTGCCCTTTAGCGCTTTCGCGTATTCGTCCTTGCTCAGAATATTTTCATCGAGCTGCATGTCGGTGCGAAGAAAGTTTTGGAACCACGTCTCAATTCGTTGTCGATCTTGTAGCACTTCCTCAGTGATGTAATTAGCGTCGATGTTGATGCAGATCGCGCCAACAATTCCAAATTCCTTTCGCTTGATGGGGATCGTCGTGCATTTGAATTTTCGCGCGCCGATGTTCAGCTCGTAGTTCAACTTTTCCTCGTTAAGAAGCTGACGCTTCTTCAGATCGATCAGCAGATTCGTCGTGCCGTCGCGCAAGTGCCTGCCGGTCGCATTGTTTTCCAGCACGATGAGCGAATGTGATGGGTCAGCCAGGTTGTGAAGCAAGATCTCGATTCCGGTATTCGGAAAGGATTTTCCGATCAGCCGGACAATTCGCTCGTAGTTTTCGAGAAATTCGTGCGTGTCGTCGGCAATCGTCTTGCCGTTGTATTTCTCGAATAGCTGCGCGTAAACCTTTTGCTCGGCGGGTTCGAGTTGTGCGCGCACATTATTTTGCTCGCCGATAAAAATGAGCTGTCGCGCGGCCGTATGATCTTCGTTCTTGAGGAAGTAATGCATGCCCAGCCGAAAATCTTTCAGGCTGAATTCGCCGAAGTTTTCTCGAGTTACAGTGAACGGATAGAAATCGTACTCTTCGAGGTTTTTTCCAAACTTACGACGCCGTTCCTTGTACTTACCCCAGAGAAAGCCCGCCGCGAGAAACAGCAGGGATACAATGATCGAAGCGACGACATTGATGGTCAGCTCACCCTGCATGGCCTTAATCATAGGACAAACATCTCTTTCGCGACTGTAGCCACCGGCCTGCGGCCGGTCTCTACCGAAAACGTCACGCTCGTTCGAAAACGGCTCACAGAGCCGTGGCTACAACTTTCAACGTTGCCTCAGTGATCACAGATTTCCAGTCAGGCTGGATAAAGTGATGTTCTCCAGCGCAACGTCTGCAGGTCGCGAGAGTGCGTACGCGACAGCGCTGGCGACATCTTTCGGCGAAATCATTTTATCGCGCGGCCAATTGCCTTCGATGTCACTCCAGATGTTGGTGTCAGTGGCGGCGGGGTAAACGTTGATCACCCGAATTTTACGGTCGCGCAATTCTTCGCGCACGGATTGCGACAATCCTTCAAGTGCAAACTTGCTCATGCAATACGCGCTCCAGTTGGCGAAGCCGCTCTTGGCCGCGATAGAAAGGATATTGACCACACTTGACCCCGGCTGCATTCGCGGCGCGAAGTGCTGCGTCAACATAAACGGCGCGGTAATATTCACGCCGACGGTTTGTTCCCATTCGATTGTCGTAATCTCTGTGAACGGTTTCACCACCGCGACGCCGGCATTATTCACGAGCAAATCGATTGGTCCCTTGCCGACTTCTGCAATCAGATCCGACACCCCTGAAAATTTGGCTAAGTCATGAACCAGAAGGATCACTTTCGCGCAACGCGGCTCGACAGCCTTGCGCGTTTCCGCGAGAGCGACCGTGTCGCGCCCGTGCAAGAGCAAAACCGCATCTTGTGTAGCAAGCTCCTCGGCAATGGCACGGCCGATTCCGCGGCTGGCGCCTGTGATGAGGTAACGCTTCATGAGCCCGCTCGAAAAGTATCCCCTCGTACAACGACACTCAAATCTCGAAGCCTCCATCAAAAAAGCGGTGCGAGGACTCACCGCACTCCAACAGCGCTTCGCGCGAAATCCTGCGAGAATCCAGTTCTGTTTCGCGAAGCTTTTGGAGTGCGCACGCGTCCGCGCGTCGCTTTAAATCTCGTTAGGCAGTTCGTCGCAAGGTAAACCGGTTATTCGCCGTCTCCCACAAGCGCAATCGAACCAGCTGCTGGTTGAGGCGATTATCGATCCTTGGCCACAGCGCCCGGACGATATTTTCTCCGGTTGAAGGCGCGTCTCGAAAATCTTTCGTTTCGAGATCCAGATGTCTATCTCGCCATGGCTCGAGCGATTCTTCGACTGCTTTCCGAAACGTAACAAAGTCATGGAGCGTTCCGCTGCGAGCATTGTACTCGCCTCCGATGGTTGTCTCCGTCAGGTACAGATGGCCGTGACCGAGCGGATTATTGCATTTTCCATAGAGCCTCGCGTTCTGCGAATCGGAAAGTGTGGCTGCATGCAGTCGATGCGCGGCATGGAACGGCACCTGCAAGCCTAAAAAAATCGCGTTGCCATCCCATGCTTCCGCAAAAAAATCGTCGCGCTCGTGCAAACGGACGCGCTGGGGCGGAATCATGGTGTTCACGCGTTCGTAGATGTATTTCGCCAGACTCTCAGTCGTGATGGGACGATTCTTTAGTCCAATCACATCTTCATTCAGATAGTGGTGATCGAGTTCGGCTCGCAACGCGCGGAGACAAGCGGCGATTGCATCGAAGCGCACCAACGGCCTTTTTCCGTTGAATCGTTCCTCTCTAAACGTCAGACGGGCACGGTAGTTGTGCCCGTGGATTGAAACTGACTCGCCAAAGAGACGCGCGTTTTCTTCCGCGTTCAAATGGGGCGACATTGTTTTGCGTGCTGCCGAGAATTCGAACCAATAATTCGCCTCGCACGCGCCATTGGAATAATAAGTCGCGCTGCGCTCGGGCGACTCGGTCAAGTGACACGCGCGCAGCTGTGCTTCAACGTCGGAAAACAGCGGTGCGACGTCGATGCAGAGCTGCCGCGCAATGTTCTCGGCAGTCGGCGGAACATCGCGAAACGATGAATTGTCCTCGTTCAAAAACTTGTGATCGAAGCGTTCGCGCACGATTTTACCCGCGCGCTCCTTAATCTCGCTGATGTTAATCAGCATTCCCGTCGTTGGATCCACCGGACCGGTAAAGACGAAGTAGGCGGCGTAATTGCGACCGCTTCCGTAGCGCGCGTTCGTTTCCAGGCCGAAAGCGTCCAGATTTTCAGCGCTGCTCCAATCGCTAACATGCAAACGCCGTGAGGCGGAGAATTCCAGACGCTTACTGACGGTGAGGAGCATACCGCGAACAATTGTAGGCCGTCTCTGCGAGACGGCATTCAAATTCGAGGCGTCCGCCGCGGCGGACGCCCTACAATTAATCTTTCAACAGCGAGAGGAATTCGGACCGGGTTCGCGCGTCCTCTTTGAAAACACCGAGCAAGCACGATGTTTTCATAACCGAGTTTTGTTTTTCAACGCCGCGCATCATCATGCACAGGTGTTTCGCCTCCACCACGACTGCTACGCCGGATGGTTCAAGACATCTCATGAGCGATTCGGCAATCTGCGTAGTAAGATTTTCCTGGATCTGCAAGCGCCGGGCAAAAACATCAACGATGCGCGCCACCTTTGAGAGCCCGATCACTTTCCCGTTGGGAATGTAAGCGACGTGCGCCCGACCGATGAAGGGAAGCAAATGATGCTCACAGAGGGAATAAAGCTCGATGTCCTTGACCAGAATGATCTCGCTCGCGTCCGACTCGAAAACGGCATCGTTAATGATCTCGCTGAGGTCCTGCCGATAACCTTGCGTGAGAAATTCCAACGCGCGCGCCGCGCGATCCGGCGTGCGTCGCAGGCCTTCGCGATCCAGATCCTCGCCAATGCCATCAAGCAAGTCGCGATATGCATCTGTGAGTCGGGCAAGATCTTTTTCCGGAAGGCGATTGCTCTCGCGCATGAATCGTTCGTCGAGATCAAGATCGGAATTGCCGCGTTGAATCATGGTTGTGTTTGGAAGCTAGCGTAGCATCAAGGAGCGGCGGCCTCCAGACCGCCGTGGGCGATTTCGAAATCGTCCTTCCTTGCTTTCTTAATCGAGCCAGCTCAACGGATATTTTTCGTCGTCCAGCGCGACGGCCGCTTCGGTCAACTCGAGTGTGTGTTGCGTATCGAACATAACTGCGAGCTCTTCTGTGCGGGTCGCGTTTTTGCTCGCCATGATCGTTCCCGGATGCGGCCCGTGCGGAATGCCGCGGGGATGCAGCGTGATCGACGCCGGCTCGATTCCACGGCGCGATCCGAAATTACCGCGCACGTAAAATAGAACTTCATCGGCTTCGACATTGTCGTGCACCCACGGAATTTTCACGGCCTCGGGATGCGTATCCAAAAAGCGCGGCGCGAATGTGCACACCACATAACCGCGAATTTCAAAGGTCTGATGAATGGGCGGCGGTTCCCATTTTGATTTGGCCTTCCTGATTCAAATAACGCTTCGGAATTCGCACCGGACCGCTTGATTCGAGGATGAGATAATCTTCCTCTTCTACCTTATCGGGCACGAGCCGGTAAGTGATGCCGCGCGGGATGACGATGTAATCCTCCGCGCGATAACGTTGCTTTCCGAAAATCGTTTCAACTGTACCGCCGCCTTTAAAGACAAAGATGATCTCATCGGCGCCGCCGTTCTTATAATACTCGAACTTGCCGTACGGTTTTTCGGGGCGCGCGCGCCATGCGGTCATGTCCTGATTGAAAAGAATCGGAATGCGGCCGCTGTAGAGATCGCCCTTTCGCGCAATGTTCGCCGTGCGCAAATGATGATGTCTCAGCGGGCTATCGGCCGCTTTCTTCAGTTCCTCGCACTTCAACAGCTTGACGCTGCGCACGCGCGTGGGCGGACGCAGATGATACATGATTGAGTAGGCTTCGTTAAAACCTTCCGTCGTAATGACGTGCTCGTAAGCGATGCCTTCGTTCTTGAACGTCGGCGTCGCACCGTTGCGATGAAACCAGATGTGATGCTTCCGCGGCATCTCGCCAAGTTTTTGGTAATACGGCATTGTTGATCCTCCTCCTTCTAGATTGTCATTCTGATCCCGCAGGCGCGGGAGAAGAATCTCTGATCAATCTGAGATGTTTCGCTTCGCTCAACATGACAAAATTACAAATTGCCTCGCCTGTCCTGCTCTTTCTCGAGCGCCTCGAATAGCGCTTTGAAATTGCCTTTGCCGAAACTCTTGGCGCCTTTGCGCTGAATGATCTCGAAAAAGAGCGTCGGCCGATCCTCGATCGGTTTTGTGAAGATTTGCAGCAGATAACCTTCATCATCGCGATCCACCAGAATGCCGATTTGCTTCAACGCGTTCAGTTCTTCGTCGATGCGACCCACGCGATCCAGCAAGGTGTCATAGTAAGTCGAAGGTACCCTGAGGAACTCAAGCCCACGCTGCTGTAGGTCAGTCACAGTCTCGATGATGTTGTTCGTGCCCATCGCGATGTGCTGCACACCTTCGCCGTCATAAAAGTCGAGATATTCTTCTACCTGGGATTTCTTCTTTCCTTCGGCCGGCTCATTGATCGGAAACTTCACGAACCCATTCCCATTGCTCATCACCTTGCTCATCAACGCGGAGTATTCGGTGGATATATCCTTGTCGTCGAACGTGAGGATGTTCCGGAAACCCATGACGTCTTCGTAAAATTTTACCCACGGGTTCATCTGGTTCCATCCGACGTTGCCGACGCAGTGATCAACATGCTGTAATCCCGTCTCCGTCGCGCGGAACGGTGGATCCCATTTCACAAAACCCGGCATGAACGGGCCGGTGTAATCATCACGCTCGACAAACACATGCACCACTTCGCCGTAGGTATGGATGCCGCTAAGAACGATCTTCCCGGTCTCATCCTTTAGCGTTTTCGGCTCTAGGTAACTTTTGCCGCCGCGCTTCGTCGTTTCTTTCCAGGCGGACGTCGCGTCTTTTACTTTCAACGCGATCACTTTCACGCCGTCGCCATGTTTATGGATGTGATCGGCAGCCGAATGAGCTGCTCGCAGCGGCGTGGTCAGAACAAACGTGATCTTGTTCTGCCGGACCACGTAGCTGGCCCGATCTCTCACACCCGTTTCCGGTCCGCTATAGGCCAGTGGCTGAAAACCGAGCGCGCTCTGATAGAAATGTGCCGCTTGTTTCGCGTTCCCGACGTAAAATTCAATGTGATCTGTACCTTCAAGCGGCAAAAAATCTTCCTCGGCCACAGGGGCACCTTTCTTTTTTGGAGCAGCAACTGTTGTTGGCATAAGGACCTCCTAACTCTTTCGCGCCGAGCGCGCCTTCTAAATATAAGATCGACAATCCTCCGTCGCAAGGTTGTGGCCGAGATAGCATCACTGTAGTGGCAGGCGTGCCGCCTGTGAAATTAAGGAACTGCAGCCGACACGGCTGCCTCTACAGGTTTATTTGGGTGCTGACTCGCTGAGTTTTTGGAAGCGCGGATCATTCCGGAGCGGATCGAACATCGGATCGAGCCGAAGCAGCGCGGGAGTGAGCGGCACGCTTCGCGCCAGCTCACTTTCGTACGGTATCGAGAGCAGTTTCTGTAAAGCGGCGATGGCGCGGTCGGGTTCCCCCATCTGCGCTGCCACCCGGGCGAGGATATCGATCGGAATGGGACCGTTCACCGCGTCCTTCTCGATGGGATTCGTGGCCATGGCGCGTTCGGCCAAAGCCAATGCGGCGGCTTTGTCATCAAGGCCCATATTGGTCAGTGCGAGATCGCAAATCAGGCTATAATTTTCCGGTTGTTCTTTGAGAAAAGGTTCCAGTTCGCTGCGCGCCTGTCGGCAGCTTTCCCGGGCCGCGGCAAGGTCGCCAGCGACTTCTTGCGCCCAGCCTAAATAAAAGCGCAGTTCGCCATTGTAAAAGCCCAATGCCGGATCGGACTTGGCAAGTATCTCCTTTAGTCGAGAAATGATTTGTGCAGGGCGGCGCTCCAGGATCGCTTGGTAAACTTGTGTTTCCAAGGCGAAGGTGTCGTCAGCGCCCGGGTGGAGCGGAGCGAGGAGCGCAGCGGCACGCGGCAGGTCGCCTTCGGCTTGTGCAATAGCGGCCTTAAGCATGAGGGTATCGAGGTCGTCCGGTGTGATATTGAGAATCTGCTCAAGCTTGCGCAGCGCTTCGGGAAAACGACGAAGGCACATATATAAAAGCGCGTGCTGGGTGAGTAGGCCAACGTTGCGCGGGTCGAGCCGCTCGGCTTCGTTGAAGTACGACTCGCTTCGGTCCCACTGGCCTCGCCTCCGCGCGACATAGGCCAGCGACTCAGGAATCCGGCTGTTATTCGGCAGGAACTGACGTGCCTGCTCAAAGTAACGCACCGCGGTGTCGTAATCCTTCAGGCAGGCGTAGTGGTAATATCCCTTGGCATACAGCGCCTCGCCGAGATTGGGCTGAAGAGTGAGCGCGGTTTCGGCGGCCTGCCGCACCTCTTCGCGGAGGGCGTCCGTTGGCTGAAGACACAGCGTGATGTAGCCGCGCGCATCCACGTATGACAGCAGCGCCCAACTAAGCGCGAACTTCGGGTCCAACCGTACCGCTTCTCTGAGATATTTCTGCGCGCCAAGGGCGTTGGCGGGTGCGTTGGCCACTTTCAGAGAATAAGCCAGGCCACGCAGGTAGGCATCGTACGCCTCAGGATTGTCTGTTGGCTTCGCGGCAATCTCTTGCTCTTCCCGGCCCGTGAGTTTCGCTCGCAACTGATCGGCGACGACTTTGGCCACTTCACTCTCCACCGAAAAGATGTCCGTGAGTTTGCGATCGAACGTATCAGCCCACAGATGGGAATCATTGGCTGCTTTGATTAGCTGCACGTTCACCCTCACGGCGTCGCCGCTCTTTTGCACGCTTCCTTCCAGGATGTGGGCGACACCAAGTTGTCTGGCGATCTCCGGCAAATTTTCCGGCGCGCTCTTGTAGTGTTGCGTCGAAGTGCGCGAAATGACCTTGAGGTCTGCGATCTTGGATAATCGCGTCAGAATCTCGTCCTGGATGCCGTCGGTAAAGTAGGCGTTATCAGGGTCCCGGCTACGGTTTTCAAACGGCAGCACGGCAATCGATTTTTCCACAACCGCCATGGCCGAGCGCGTCGGCCTGCGCAAAAGGAAGACAAAGGCAGCGACAATCGCAGCAATTATGAGCAGCGCGACGGCCACTTCCGCCCAGCGCACGTGGGCGCGATGTTTCTGCACGGTCTCAAATCTCCGCGGCAGCTTCGCATTGCCGAATTGATCGTCATAGAGGTTCACGACCGAGAGGCGCATTCCATGCTTCACTTCGCACGAACCGAGATCGTGCAAGAGTGGTCGCCACTGCTCGTATTCTTCGAGATCTTCGGCGACATGCTTCGAAAGCAAAATGTGCCCGGCATCGCCACAGCTCATCACTCGGTTCGCCATGTTCAAACCAGCGCCAGCGAGATTCGCACGACCGGTCACGTCGATCACGCCGCTAACTGGGCCGCTGTGCACTCCCATGCGAAGTTGCAGGTGCGGGTGCTCTTTGAGCGTGCGACTGATTTCGATGGCGCATTGCGCCGGCGCCTCCGGACTCGTGTAAAAGACGAGCCCTATCCCGTCGCCGGTTGGAATTTTAATTAAGCGATCCGAGGCTTCAGCCTTTTGAAGCTGCTCTGAAGCGCGAACCACGTGATTTAGCGCATGGACCGCGGCGCGTTGCTCGTTAGTCGAAAGTTTTGAATAAGCAACGATGTCGATGAACAAGACATGGGCGATCTCCAGCTGGATCTCCTTCTTGATCTCGGTCGACATGTTTCTGCGCGAACCACGAATTGCGCGGCACCATCATCCATATTTTGGCGCCGTGCGTCGAGCGGATAAGATTCGACAATCCCGCCTCGGCCGCTCAAGATTGACATATAGCCATACAAGCGATATGGCTTGCCATATAAAGACCACCCTAAACATTGACGATACGGTTATGAATCGTCTCCGTCGCGAAGCGGCTCGCCAACGGAAGACCATGTCGGAGCTGGTCGAGGCGGGCCTTCGGCTCCTGTTCCACTCCGCTTCCCAGTCAAAGAAAAAGAAACTGCGTCCGCTGCCAACATGGCATGGGGGAAAACCGCGCGTGGACATTGCTGATCGCAACGCGCTGTACGACTTTATGGAGGGGCGACGCTGAATGTTGGTCATTGATACGAACGTCCTCGTTGCCGCCGCCAACCGAGACTTAGATTTCCACGACCCTTGTCGGCGAGTCGTCGAACGCTGTCGGTCCGGAACCTCGCCGTGGTACTTGTCGTGGCCGATATGTTACGAGTTCCTTCGCATCTGCACCCATCCTAACGTTTTGCCCAGGCCGTGGTCACTCGGATCTACCTGGAATTTTCTAAAGACTCTTCTCGATTCACCCACTGCGGGGGTGCTGCTTCCGACGAATCGTCACAGAGAATTGCTGAGCCAACTGACTGCTGAAGTCCCTCACCTGGCAGGCAACATTTTACACGATGTGCACACCGCGGTGCTCATGCGCGAGCACGGAATCAGGGAAATCTGCACCCGCGACACCGATTTCCATCGCTTTCCGTTCGTTAAGGTGATCGACCCCGTCGCCGGCTGATCTCCATGCCTGCCGAAAAATAATCGCTGCTATTTGTTACCAGTCTTGGGCTCGGATTCAGAGGCGAGTTTTTGGAAGCGCAGATCATTCC
>WNFT01001607.1_pt1 | contig 28733 bp, 22 predicted proteins | sample 5400191 | NCBI WGS metagenome assembly WNFT01 (sample SAMN13153359, study PRJNA577476) | soil metagenome | isolation source: 80 cm saprolite under Madrone tree | place: USA:California | collected 2016-06-14 | reverse complement strand
GATTTCAGGCTGATCGCGGTCTGGATCGCTGCAATCACACTGCTGTCGGTGCCGGCGCCGTTTTGATCCAGCACTCGCAGGTTAATGATGTTTGCGTTCGGCGCAATCCCTTTGAATGTGTGGGTAAAGTTCGAACCGGTGGAAAACCAGCCTGCACCGGCAATGATTCCGGCCACATGCGTTCCGTGGCCATATTGGTCCGAAGTATCCGTTGTGCCAGGAACAAAGCTCTGGCTATAGACAACGCGTGAACCGTAGGTCTGATTCGACGGAATCCACCAGTAGAGATCGCCAACGGCGGTGACGCCACTGTCAATGACTGCCACTCCGATGCCCGTGCCATCCAAACCCCATTGCTTCCAAGCCGTCGGCGCGTTGACCGATTCTGGAGTGTAGTCGAGAGTCGACGTAGTAGTGCCGCTGAGCGGACGATTGGGCGAGATGTAAGCCACGTCGGGATCCTTTTCCAAGTCCTCTAGCGAGCCAGTCGGGACGGAATAATGAGCTCCTTTAATGACGTCCAGTTTTGTCTTCAGGACTCCACCCTTGTTCTGCACCTTCTGATGATGGGCATCGGTCGGCGTTTGGTTGAATTGGATGATCACGTCCACGGTGGCGCCGTTATGGCCGCCTTTGACAGCATCAAGGTCTTTGGACAGCTTATGCTTCTTGCCGTCAGCAAAGGACAATCCGGCAGCTAGCAACGTGATCAGGGCCAAGAGCGCGAGCCGCGCGCCCCATGTCGTTGTTGTTAGGATGCCACGGCTAGGCGACTGAATCGTTCCCGGTACGATTAACAAGGGCATGGGCTGAACTCCTGAACCAGGTTGCGGGCCCACGTTGGGGACATGGCCCGTCGCTTCGATTCCCGCTATGGGAATGAGTATTGGATTTGGCTGCCAGAGAGTCGATAGTACAGGGGTGCGCCTAGGTGTAGTACCGATGGACAGCTGGCCTCGGGTACCACCACAGTGACTTCAGGAGGTACTTTTTCCCGACGGTCGAAATGCTCCCATGGGTTGGGCCGGACGCCCATACGTTCGGAGGATGCCAAAGGACCAATTCACGGGGGGGATTACATAACTAGCGGAAAGTTAGCTTTCGACGCTCTGAAGAATTCTACCGATGATGCCGGTCCTGTTTTCGGCTCCGACTTTGATCATCACGGATCTTAAGAAAGCCTTTGCCGTGTTTGGGCTGATGTCCATCCGGCTGGCGATTTGCTTGGTATTAAGATCCTGGAGTAGAAGATCAACTGTCTCCCGTTCGCGCCACTGCCTGTGGTTCGCCAAAACTCTAGCCGACCGTGAAATCAATAACATAGCTGCTGCCATCTCACCACCGCTCTGTTATAAATCCTGACCATGTTTCACTTCCTCCGGCTCTGCTTCGGAACGCTGGACCGCCTCTTCCGCGGGCGGCAAAGTCTCCTTCTCGAGAATGTCGCTTTGCTTCAACAACTCCTCGCTCTGAAGCGTCGACATCCGCGCCCGAGTCTCGGGCTTTTCGATAAGCTCTTCTGGATAATCGCTCGGCGGGTCTGGTCGGCGTGGAAGCAGTCCCTCATCATCGTCACACCTGAAACCGTCGTCCGCTGGCACCGGGCTGGTTTTCGTATGTACTGGCGGTTGGCCTCCAGAGTCCGGAGGCAGGTCGGAAGAATGCCGACGCCGAAGGAGGTTAGCGAATTGATCTTTCGGATGGTCGTTGAGAACCCAACCTGGGGAGCGCCGCGGATACATGGGGAACTCCGCATGCTCGGTTTTGAACTTTCCGAGAGAACCATCTCCCGTTGGATAAAGGGAGCACCGAGAGATCCTGACCGGGCCAAGCGCTGGCTAACCTTCCTTCGAAATCATCGGGAAGCGATTGCGGCGATGGATTTCTTCACTGTGCCAACGATTACGTTCGGCGCGCTCTACTGCTTCTTTGTCATCCGTCATGATCGGCGGCGCATCCTGCACGTCAACGTCACGAAGCATCCGACGAGCGGTTGGATCATCCAGCAGTTGCGGGAGGCGTTTCCCTTTGAGGCCTCTCACAAATACCTGATCCTTGATCGCGATCAGAAGTTCGGGTTGGAGGTGATCGCAGCGGTGAAAGCGACAGGGATCATTCCCAAGCGAACTTCCTTCCGGAGTCCCTGGCAGAATGGGATCGCGGAGCGGTGGGTGGGAAGCTGTAGACGAGACCTGCTGGACCACATTGTTGCGCTGAATGAACGCCATCTGAAGCGATTGCTCTCGGAGTATGTTCGATATCATCATGAGGACCGCACGCATCTCGGACTTGAGAAGGGGACACCTGACGGCAGGATTCGCTCCGTAGCTTCGGGTCGGGTTCATTCACAGGAGCGACTCGGCGGGCTACACCATCGTTACAATCGAGCGGCCTAGCCCGGACCGACTTTCCGCCGGTCCTTTATATATGAACGCTCCACGCGCACTCGGGTTCGTGCCCTCCAGAGTCTTCTTGCTGTATCGAGGCGGTGATCGTATTCAGACTTACTTTACCCAAGAGCGCCCCGTTTTTGGTCTCGGCTGAAGTTTTGGCGAACCACAAGATGCAGACTGCGAATAGCCAGAAATAATCGGCGGGTGGCTCCATACGCGGTGTAAGATTTGATCGAGACGGGAGGAGTTTCCACTGCAAACGTTCGCGGCAGGAAATCGCTCTGTTTTTGGCGCGGACGGCACTTTGGCGAGGGACGCGGCGGAGTGTAGAATCCATTGTCATGCTGCGCGACAGTTTTTCGGTAAATGCGAAGCAGAGAGCCCGTAGGCCATTTGTAGGCCAAAAGTAATCCCGAATTAGGGTATCTTCTTATTTATCAATGAATACTATTAATCATTCAGTATATGTCGTACTGCTCCCAGTGGAGGGTGGCGTCCGACTGAATGATGATGTGCTTGTGCGAGGTTTGCTCGAGTTCGTCGATGAGCATGGACTCGCGGGTCTTCAGGGCTTTGGCGATTTCGGGATTCACGCGGATGGTGAGATTCGGGCCTTCGTGATCCGGCGTCGCCATCTTGCGCGCTTCGGCCTGGATTTCATAGCACAGCGTCGGGATGGACTTAACCATCCCGGAACCGGTGCAGTACGGGCAAGGCTGGCAGAGGACGCGCTCGAGCGCCTGCTTGGTGCGCTTGCGGGTGATGCAGACGAGGCCGAACTCGTTGAAGGAAAGCGCCTTTGACGGAGCCTTGTCTTCCTCGAGGGCCTGCTGCAGCGCGAACAAAACTTTCTCGCGGTTGCGACGCTCTTCCATGTCAATGAAATCGACGACAATGATGCCGCCGAGGTCACGCAAGCGAATCTGGCGGACGATCTCCTTGACGGCCTCGAGGTTGGTCTTGACGATGGTGTCTTCGAGGCGCGTGGAGCCCTTGCCGACGAATTTGCCGGTATTGACGTCGATGGCTACGAGTGCTTCGGTGTGATTGATGACGATGTAGCCGCCGGACTTGAGCCAGACTTTGGCGCGCAGCGCTTTGTCGAGTTCGTGCTGGATGCCAAACTCTTCGAAGATCGGTGTCTCCTTAGTGTAGAGCTTGACCTTGTTGACGAGCTTCGGCTGGAAGCGGCTGACGAATTCGACGATCTTGCCGTACTCCTCCTCGTTGTCAATCCAGATGCCGGAGAAATCGTCGCTGACGTAATCGCGGAGGATGCGCTCGACGAGATTGAGGTCGCGGTGGAGCAGGGCAGGGGCTTTGCGTTGCTCGCTGCGCTCCTTGATTTCGTTCCAAGTCTTGCCGAGGAACTCGATGTCGGTGCGAATCTCGTCGTCAGTGGCGCCGCCGGCTGCAGTTCGAACGATGAAGCCGCCCGGATAGGCGTTTCCGGCTTCACTGACCAGACGGCGCAAACGCGAGCGATTTTCGGCGGAGATAATTTTGCGCGAAACGCCCGTGTGATGAACCGTGGGCATGTAGACCAGGAAGCGGCCCGGAAGCGCGACGTGGCTGGTGATCCGCGCGCCCTTTTTGCCGAGCGGTTCCTTGGCGATTTGAATGACCACGTCCTGGCCGGCCTTCAGCATTTCGGAAATGAGCTGCGGACGGCGCGATGGCCCAGAATGGCCTCCTTGATAACCCCGGTTGTGCCTCGGGCCACCTGGCCCGCGGTGTTCGAAACGTGGCCCGCCGCCAGGGCGTCCGCCACGATCGGGACGTCCGCCACGGCTGTCTGGGCGGCCTCCGCGACCATGGTCGCGTCCACCGCTGCGGAACGGCCGCTGGAAACGTGAACGCGGGTTGCCGCCGATGCGGGCGGAGTCACGCGGGAAATCCTCCCGAGGAGCAGCAGGGCCGCCAATGCGCGGGGCACGCGTTTCGCCGGGGAGGAGAATCACGTCGTCTTCGATGACCGCCGGGGTTTCCGCAACGGATTCGCCGTGAGCTGCGGAAAGCACTTCCTCTTCGACGTGCTCCGCTTCGACGTATTCGTGCTCGAGATGCTCCGGCTCGCTGTGCTGTTGGGCGCCGTGAGCGGCGTCGTGTTCGGCGTGTTCTTGAGCCACGTCGGCTGCGAATTCCGCGCGGTTAGCCGCACGTCCGGCTTCGACTTCCTCGGCCTCCTCCTCGGAGAGTTGGGAAACTTCCGTGACGATTGTTTCTTCGACCTCTTCGGTCTCCTCTTCTTCGTCAAATTCAGCGCCGCCGACGACAGCATCGGCTTCCGCTTCTTCCTGCGTCTCTTCGTGCTTGGCCTCGACGAAGCCGGAGGCGAGCGCGGCGACCTGATCCTCGTTCAGTTCAACGTCATTCCGGACCGCTTCCACATGGTTGACGGCTGTCTCTACTGGAGGTTCAGAGAGGCTCGCGGCAGAAATCTTCTCAGCGGAGTCCGCAGCTTCTCCCGAGGGTGCCGCCTCTGGTTCTGCGCCGGCATCTGCCAGAAGCCAGCGGGGCAATCCGCCGGAGAACCGGCGAGGAACGCCGCCGGTCGCAGCAGCGGCAGGTGAATTGGCGGTTGCGCGCGGCGTAATCTCTTCGACAGCCGGGCGCTCTTCGGGTGCTTCATGCTCCACAACGGGAACAGGAGCCGGCGCGGCCGCAGGCTTGTTGCGGTACTTTGGCAGCGATTCCCCAAGAAGGAGGATCTCTTCCTCGGGAACGCTGGGCGTGGAAGGCGCCGAGGTGCGCGGAGCCTCCGCGCGCCGATTGTCGTAACCACGAGACTGTGCGCCACGATTGTCGTATCCGCGGGACTCGCCGCCCTGTGGCGAGGCATATTTCGAGGGAGGCAAATTGCGCCCGCCAGGACCACCTTGTGGGCGTCCGCTGCGATGGCGTCCGCCACGGCGTCCCCAACGGCCACCGCGACCGCGATCCCCGCCACGGTCTCCGCCGCGGTCATTGCTGCGGTCACCGCCCCGGCCAAAACTCTGTCCAGGACGGTCGTTGCCGCCGCGGGCTGGATAGTTCTGCGTGGGGTTGTAATGCGGCGCGAAATTCTGGGGCGCGGAGGCATTGGAATCCGGCTGGCGCTCCTCTGCCACTTCGGTGTGTTGCTCTTCCACGGGAGTAGACGGAAGCGCGCCGTGATGTTCCAGATGCCGAACCTCCGCGGCGGAAACCTCCTCGTGGGAAGCGTGCTGTTCCTCTACGGCGTGGGCTTCGTGTTGATGGAACTCCTCGGGACGCGTTTCTTCGTGGTGTTCGTTGGCCCTGGCCAAGGATTCGCCTGGAAGCACTTCCACCGGGGAGCCAATGGCAGGAGGCAGCGATGCCACCGAGGTTTGTGGTTGCTCATGCGGGTGCCCGTGATCGTAGTCTTCGAGATTTTCGAAAACGTCGCTGACATACAGGAAAGCGTCGCCGTCCAAACCAATATCCACGAAAGCGGACTGCATGCCGGGTAGAACGCGTGTAACTTTTCCTTTGTAGATGCTGCCGACGAGCGCGAATTCTTTTTCCCGCTCGATGTAGATTTCGACTAACTGACCTTCTTCAAGAATCGCGACTCTCCGTTCGTGGGAGGCCGCGGAAATAACCAATTCTTTCGACATGAAAACTCCTTATGCGTGACTCCGGCGCAGCCGGAATCACCCTTCTGTGCAGCCCCGGCTTGGCCGGGACCGCCAGGACGCATCGCCGCGAGCTTATGCCCGTCGGAGTTTCCAAAAATCGGAGCCGCTCCCAGCAATGCCGGGAAGCACGTTGGCCACACGAATAGGGAAGTGGCTTGGCGTTCGAAGCCAGAGGGTTTGGTCCCGACGAGGTCGGGGCCACTTACAAGATGATTCCTCAGTCTGTCGAGGCTGGTCCGTCGCCGGAAACGAGCCGGGCGATCGGCGGACGATGCTGTCCTCACTCTAAAATCCTTCTTACTTGCGACCCCGGCCGAGCCGGGATCAACAAATCCAATTCTTTCTCCGGTGCGCTCCGCGGAAGCGGAGACGTCACTCGGCACTGGCGGCTTGGTCAGTTGACGAAGCGGCGAAGCCGGACATTCATCACCAGGCCAATCGCCAGGAACACAAACAATGTGGCGGAGCCTCCGTAACTCATCAACGGCAACGGGATGCCGGTCACCGGCATAGCCCCGATGACCATTGCCACGTTTACCAGCACATGGAACCCAAGCGCCGCTGCTACGCCCATGACCAGAAACATTCCCGCGCGATCTTTCGCGCGTTGAGCATTCTGCACCAAACGCAACAGAAGCGCCATATACAACCCGAGGGCCAAAAGCACGCCCTTGAATCCCTGTTCTTCAGCCCACGCCGACATAATGAAATCCGAATACCGCACGGGGATGTAGCCCAGTTGATTCTGACTGCCATTGCTGAACCCTTTGCCCCAAAAGCCACCCGAGCCCACGGCAATCTTCGATTGCAATAACTGATAGCCGGAGCCTTTGGCGTCCTCTTCAGGGTGCAGGAAAGAAGTAATTCTTTCGCGCTGATACGGCTTGAGGATTCGCCGGCTAACGGGAGGATAGAAAACTGCGCTCACCAGCAAGATCCCCGCAAGCGAAAACGCCGCCGCGTGTTGCCACTGCAAACCCGCCAGAAATGCGCCAACCACCAGCAAGGGGATCAATACGAGGGCTGTCCCCAAATCGGGCTGCTTGAGTATCAAAACCAGAGGAACACCTACCAATAATCCTGCCTTGATCAGATCACGCAGATCAAGCTGATCGGAGCGCACTTCCGCGAAGAAGCGTGCCAACACTATGATTATAATCAATTTGACCAATTCTGACACCTGAAGAAGTTCCCCGATGCCGGGGACGTTGATCCAGCGCTTGGCGCCGAAGCGGGTGTGCCCGACGAGGAGAACTGCGATGAGCGCCGTAATGCCCAGCAGATACAGGATAGGGGCTTGATCCAGAATCAGGTGATAGTCCAGCCGCGAGAGCGCGAACATCAGCGCGAAGCCGATGACCAGCCAGCGCACCTGCTTCATGTGCATGCCTGCCAGCGCGCTGCCGTGCGTGGCGGAATAGATTTCGATTACCCCGAGGGCACAGATGGCGGCAAGGATGGCCAGGAGCCACCAGTCGTAATCGCGGGTTCCGGGTGCGTCTTTCATAGGGAAAGTTGAAAGCCAAGACCCAGGCTGGTGCTGTCGTGAGCGCTTTGTGGCGTTCGAACTTCGCGAGACAAAATCATAGAGTCCTTTAGCGCCGTGGCTCCGCGCTGGCGCGTGCCGGCACAACTGCGGCGCTCTCTTCAGGCTTCAAGGCTGCCCGTCGAGCAACCACAGCAACGCGAGCCGGCGCATTCCGTGAATCAGGTCGTTTGGATTTGGCGGTTTCCTGACCCTGGGTCTTCTTATTCTTCTTGTCGTAATAGGCCTTGATGACTTCCTTGACCACCGGCCCGGCTGCTTCACCGCCGTGTTTTCCGCTTTCCTGTACCAGCACGCATACGACAATTTCCGGGTTGCGGCGCGGCGCGTAGCCAACGAACCAGGCGTTGTCTTCAAACTTCTTTTGTTTTCCTACCCGCTCGCGAGTGGCGTAACCAATCACCTGCGCAGTCCCCGATTTTCCACTAAGCTCAACGCCGGCCAATTTGAGCGCGGCCCCGGTGCCACCCTCATTCACAACGCCGTACATCGCGTCGGTTATTTTCTCGACGGTCTGCTCGGAAAGCGCAACCCGTTCCTCACCGACGTTTGGTAAGTCCTTCAGGAGATGAGGCTGCTTGAAAACGCCGCCCATGGCGATTCCGCCGATCATGCGCGCGAGTTGCAGGGGAGTGGTGATGACGGCTCCTTGACCGGTGGACACCGAGATCGTTTCGCCCGCATACCACTTGCGATGGAAGACCCGCTCCACCCATTCAGCGGAAGGCATCAGCCCGGGCAACTCCTCTGGGAGATCGATTCCAGTCTTGTGTCCGAGCCCGAATTTGCTGCCGTAGTAGGAGAGGCGGTCGATGCCCAAGCGCATTCCAGCGTTGTAGAAGAAAATATCACAGGATTCGAGGATGGCTTTGTGCAATCCCACCACACCATGAGAGCTCTTCCCGTAAACCCAGCACTTGAACTGCCGGCCATAGAAGGTGGCGTAACCGGGGCAAAACGTGGTGAAGCTTTCCGGAGGATTTTTGTCCTCCAACATAGCAGTGGCGGTCACAATTTTGAAAACAGACCCGGGCGCAAGCTGAGCCTGGATGGCACGATTGAGCAAAGGCTTTTGCCGGTCCTCGTTGAGACTCTTCCAGTCGTCTGCCGAGATGCGCACCGCGAAATCGTTGGGATCCAGCGCGGGGTGACTCACCATCGCCAGGACTTCGCCCGTGCGCGGGTCCAGCGCGACCGCGGCACCAGGGCGCGCTCCCAAAGATTGCTCGGCAACTTGCTGCAAATCGTAATCGATGGTCAACAGAATCTGTTTGCCGGAAATAGCCTCTTGCGTGGATAGGCGGTCAACTTCTTTGCCGATACTGTTCACGACCACGCGTCGCATGCCGTCCGTCCCTTGAAGCAGGTCGTTGTATTGGCGCTCCAAACCGGTCTTTCCCGCGAAGTCGCCGGGGCGGAGCTTTCCATTGCTGGCCTCGATCTGCTGTTCGCTGACTTCACCGACGTACCCCGCAGCGTGAGCGAGGAACCCGCCCGGCAGATAGCGCCGCCGTTGAACGGGGATCATTTCGAGGACGGGAATGTCGGACCGGTGCGATTCGATGAAAGCCACGTCCGCGGGCGAGGCGTCGGGCTTGATAATGATGGGCTGGAATTTCGGGAGATTCTTTGTGTTGTTGAGCTGGTCGCGCAGATCATCCAAGGGCATTCCCAGGCCCTCTGAAATTCCCGCGAGGTGCTTTTCGACTTGGGCCGGTTCATCGCGGAGGAGGAGCACGCTGAAGGAAGGCCGATTGTCCACGAGCACACGGCCTTCGCGGTCCAGCATGCGGCCGCGCGGGGCAATCACGGGAATGTAGCGCACGCGGTTGCGCTCGGCCAACGAACTGTACTTGTCCGCGTCGATGACCTGAAGCTTCCAGAAACCGAGCAGCAACACGCCGATCATTCCCACGATGATGTAGGAGGCTATGGCCAGCCGCGCCTGCGGCAATCGATTGTCGTTGCGGAACCAGTACGACACGAAAACCCCGCGCGCGAGCACTTTTATCTCAGGGCTTTCCGCCCGCTCCGGCCCAATTTGACTACCCTGGCCGGACTAAACTCGCGTCACGAAATGTCCGTCGAAAATTTCCTCGAACCTGGGAACCGAAAAAATCTCCCGGGACTCCCGAATCACCGCCGGACTGAAGCTGCGTGAAGCAGCAAGAGTCTTTCTAAACCTACCACCTGCATCCATGGGCCGCAAGCCGTCTTGGAGGACAGGTTCCAGAAATGCATTACAATTTTTTGCCCAGGCGCGTCGTACCCGTGTTGCCGTGGCTGCGGATATCACGCTATCGTAGGCAGTTCACCTATGACTGCTGAAACGAACAGGAAAAACCCGTTGCGACTGGCGCTGATCGGCATGTCCGGCGCCGGGAAGACTTTCTGGACAAAGAAGTTAGCCGCAAATGGGTGTCCTGCTGTTTCTTGCGACGACCGCATCGAGCAAAAGCTTGCGTCGCGCCTGGCCGCCGGCGGGTACTCCGGCATCCATGGTGTCGCTGCTTGGATGGGGTGGCCCGATACCGCGACCTACGCTCAGCGCGAGTCCGAGTACCTGGCCGAGGAGATTCACACGCTGGACGAGGTTTTGACGGAACTCGAGCAGCAGCCGCTGAAATCCCTGGTGCTTGATACCACGGGAAGCGTCATTTATAGCGGGAACAATCTGCTGATGCGCCTGCGGCGGCAAATGAGGATTGTGCATCTCGCGGCGTCCGCCGAAGAGCAACAACTCTTAATCGAAAGATATTTGAACGATCCCAAACCGGTGTTGTGGCGCGGCGCGTTTCAACCGAAGCCAGGCGAAAAACCGCGCGAGACGGTGGCGCGCTGTTATCCAGCGCTGATTGCCGCGCGGCGTCAAAGCTACGAAACCCTCGCGCATGGGACGCTGCAAGTCGCGGCGCTGCGCGATGGGTTGCTGGATGCGCCGTCATTTCTGAAAATGATTCAAGACAAGACGGCGGGCTAACGAACAGAGAAATTCGTTGAGATATCGGAGCACATCGCGCAAAGCTCCGCTCACTTCGCTTCGCGGCGCGGTGCTGCGCGGGCTTGCGCCCGACGGTGGCCTCTACATGCCCGTGGAGATTGCGCGGCATTCGCCGGAGGAACTCGAGGAATTTCGCAGGCTGCCGTTCACGGAAGTTTGCTTTCGTGTCGTGCGCCCATTTGCCACGCCGGATATTCCGGAAGAAGTGCTCTGGCAAATCGTGAGCGAAGCGATCAACTTTCCCGTAAAGCTGGTGTCGCTATCGCCCGGCCTGCACATCCTGGAACTGTTTCACGGGCCGACGCTGGCGTTCAAGGATTTCGGCGCGCGCTTCATGGCGCGGCTGATGGGATATTTTGTACGCGGGGAAACGCGGCCGCTTACTGTTCTGGTAGCAACGTCGGGCGACACCGGCAGCGCCGTGGCGCACGGCTTCCTGAACGTGCCCGGAATCCACGTGGTGATTCTCTATCCTTCGAAGCGTATCAGCGAGGCGCAGGAGAAGCAGTTCACCACGCTTGGCGAAAACATCGTCGCGCTGGAAGTGGCGGGCACATTCGACGATTGCCAGAGGCTGGTGAAGCAGGCGTTTTCCGATGCCGAGCTGAACAAGCGCGCCTTTTTGACTTCCGCGAATTCCATCAATATCGGCCGGCTGCTGCCACAGATGTTTTATCACGTGGCGGCTTACCGGCAGTTGCCAGTGGCTTCTGTGCCGTTGATCGTCTCCGTGCCCAGCGGAAACTTTGGCAATCTCACGGCGGGAATTTTTGCCAAACGCGTCGGCTTGCCGGTAGCCAAATATGTGGCCTCGACAAATGCCAATGACGTCGTGCCGGAATACCTGCGCACCGGAGAATTTCATCCACGCGCGGCGCAGGCCACCTATTCGAATGCCATGGATGTGGGCAATCCAAACAATTTTCCGCGATTACTCGATTTGTGCCGTAACCGGCTCGCGTACGTGCAGAAGGAGGTCTGGGGTCACGGGGTGACGGACGAAGAGACGCTGCGGGAGATGAGCACCATCTACGATCGCTTTGGCTATATCACCGATCCCCACACTGCCGTGGGCGTTCTCGGATGGGAGGCATACAAGTTCGAGCATGCGCAGCCGGCGCAGGGTTTAGTGCTGGCTACAGCGCATCCTGCGAAATTTGCGGATGTAGTTATGAAAGCGATCGGCACTGCGCCTCCTTTGCCGGATCGTCTCGCCGCTTACCTGAAACGCAAAAAACTTTCGCTGCCGATTTCGAGTTCCTACGACGAGTTCAAACAGTTTCTTCTGGCCAACTAGACCCAAAAAACCAAATCAACATCCAACGGTGACCAGAGTGCATCGAATCGCTAGTTCCTGCGGAGGCGGTCCAGGAGTAAGAAGAGGAACACGGCGACCACACCGTTGACGAGCGCCGCGACGATGAGGCGCATGTTAAACCAGGGCTCGGGTTGCCCCAAGAGAATCCCGCGCGTAACCACGATCAGGCCCTGGTGTACCACGAAGAATGCAAAGGTGAGCGCGAAACGCGCAGCGGGATGCTCTGTATCGAGCCTTGCGCCGATCGAGGAAGCAAGATATCCCACGATGGTTTTCGCAATGCCGTAAAGCCCGAGGGGAACGCTAGGGCCGCTAAGGCTGTCCTGCAAGAGACCAATGACCATGCCTAGGAGAAGTCCCGTCGAAGGATTGCGCCGGCTGAGGCCGAAATAAATCGTCACGAGAAGAGGGAAATCAAGCAGGGCGGCCTTCGCAAAATGAATCGGGAACGAAGCCTGGATCACCAGCGCCAGGAGCGTGGCGATGACGATGGCGCCTGCGCGAAACTTGTGAACTTCGATGTGCGATTCATTGCGGAAATCGAATGCGTCGTTCATCGTCTTACCGCCGGCGGAGGAGCAGATGCGATTGGCGCGGACGGCTGGGCATTGGCGGGACGCTCTTCACTTTTCGCCTCGAGGGGACGGAGTGATGTAAGAACCAGCACTTCCTCCAGGCGCTCGAGATTTGCGGACGGCTTGACGCGAATTTGCTTGAACGGATTGCCGGACTTGATTTCCGCGACGGTGCCCACGGGAAGATCACGCGGGAAGATGCGGTCCATGCCACTGGTAATGACGCGTTCCCCCAGATTGACTTCGTCGTCGTTCGGGACGTATTTCATAACCAAAAGAGGCTCACCCTGTCCCCCAACGGGGCTCTGGATGCGGGAATCCGCCAGCATCGCGCCGACGCCGCTCTCCTTGTCAGTGAGCAGTAGCACCTGGGAAGCATTCGGATAGGCTTCAACGACTTTGCCGACCACGCCGTCGGGAGTGATCACCCCCATATTCTTGCGAATGCCGTCGCGTTCGCCGCGGTCCAGTTGAATCATGAGGCTCGCGGTTCCCGCGCCCGTGCCAATCACCCGCGCGGTAATCATCGGAACGTCGGCGTGCGATTTCCGGAAGTTCAGCAGTATCGCCAGGCGGTCGGCTTCCGCCGCTTTGCCCTGAAGCTGCGCGACTTGCAGTTTCAGCGCATCGTTCTCGCGGCGAATCTGCTCGTTTTCCTTCGTCGTGTTTTGCAGCGCGAAGTACTTACGCCACGCATCGCGAAACCAGCCGAAGCCCGAGGAGCCCGCGCGTTCAAAGGGTGAAACCGCTCCAACGGTCCAGACGCGAATAAGCCGCCCCTGGGATTCCCGCTTGATTTGCACGGCCAGCATTAGTACCTGCAAGAGAATGATGCCTGCGAGCAGGACCAGTGACTTATGGCGAGAAGGAATGGCAACCATTGGGTGATATTCTCTTCGTATTCGCTGGAGCGACCGGTGACTGGTGGCCGCTGACTTGTAACCGGTGGCTCGAGATGTCCGTGATCAATCCCCAGTGCTCGGTTCGCATGAACGGCCGCGAATCATCCGGCAATCGTGTCATTCGGAAACCAGAGCCACACTCCAAATTCAAAAGCTAGATGCGTTTTTCTCAATCGATACAAACCTGGCGCAGGAGTTTGAAATCGCTCAGCATTTTTCCCGTGCCAAGCACGACTGACGCCAGCGGATCATCCGCAATCGAAACCGGCAATCCGGTTTCCTCACGAATTCGCTTGTCGAGATTCTTTAGCAGAGCGCCGCCACCTGTCAGGACGATGCCGCGGTCGCTGATGTCGGCGGAAAGCTCCGGTGGCGTGCGTTCGAGCGCGACCCGCACGGCGTTGAGAATGGTCGCGACGCATTCACTGAGTGCTTCACGAATTTCGCTGTCGTCGATAGTGACTGTTCGCGGGACGCCTTCGATGAGGTTGCGGCCTTTCACTTCCATCGTAAGCGGCTTTTCCAGGGGATACGCGGAACCAATCTCCATCTTGATCTGTTCCGCCGTGCGTTCTCCGACGAGCAAGTTGTACTTGCGCTTCAAATACTGCATGACGGCTTCGTCCATCTCGTTGCCCGCCACGCGCACGGACCGTGAGTAAACGATGCCGCTCATGGAGATGACTGCGATATCCGTGGTGCCGCCGCCAATGTCCACCACCATGTTGCCGGAAGGTTCTTCGATCGGCAGTCCAGCGCCGATGGCCGCAGCCATGGCCTGCTCGACGAGGAAAACTTCGCTGGCTCTCGCGCGATACGCGGAGTCTTGCACGGCGCGTTTTTCCACAGGAGTGATCTCGCTCGGGACACCGATGACAATTCGCGGATGCACCAGCACGCGCCGGTTGTGGGCCTTCTGGATGAAATAGGTCAGCATCTTTTCGGTGACTTTGAAGTCCGCGATGACCCCGTCTTTCATCGGCTTGATGGCGACAACGTTGCCCGGCGTGCGTCCGAGCATCTCTTTTGCTTCGCGGCCGACAGCCACGACTTCTCCGCTGGCCTTATTGATGGCCACGATGGAGGGCTCGTTGACGACAATGCCTTTGCTGTGCGCGAACACCAGCGTGTTTGCAGTGCCAAGATCGATGGCGAGGTCGGAAGAAAACAGACTAAACACCGACCTCATGTTGTAACCGTTCTTGTTCATCTCCCATCCCCCTGCGGAGAAAGACTCTCCGCTGTCCGACCGGCAATAGCGCTGGCCTTACGGCGGCCAGCTCCCAACTCCTATTGTCTCCGGACACTACGACCAGCGCAAAAGCGCTTGGGTCTTGCTTCGGAAATCTTACTTCGGAACCACGATGGACACCTGCTTCATCGCCGTCCCGCCCCGGCGATTCGAACCGATAATCGAAATCGTGTGCTGACCCGGAGCAAGCTTATCGGTGAAATGCCGGAAATTGCCATCCGGGGCGATGTTAGGCACGGATTGTCCATTGACAATCAGAGCCGCGCCCGGTTCCGTCCGGCCCACGATCTCCGCCGACTGTCCAACAACCTGCGTGCTGGTAATCTCCAGGACCATGTCCTGGGACTTGCCTTGCGCTACGAGCGTGAACTTGAAAATCGTGCTTACTTCGCTGGTCTGCTTCTTTCCATCCGTCGCCGTGACACTCCAAAAATAGTCGCCGGGGTCCAAGCCTGTGACGTCTATGCCCGTGCCCTTGGTCGTCGGTTCTTTTACCGTTTTAGTGAACATCGCGGTCGTGCTGATTCGCAGCGTATAGGATACGGCATCCGGAACGGGCTTCCACTCAAAATGAACGGGGTAGACACGCGGATTCTCTGCGGTGATCGGCGAGAGATTCAGCGGTTCGACGAGATCGGGGGGTGCTAGCACCATGGTTTTCTGAACCGGACCGCCCTTGGGAATCGTGAGTTTTTCGTACTGCGCCAGGTCAATCTTCTCCTGGCCTCGTTGCACTTGCGCGCTGCCGCTTGAAACCACGATCTCGCTTTCCTTCTTCTCAGGATCAGACTTAACTGCCGCGCGGCTGTTGGAGCGCAGTTGGGCATGCGCATCTTCCGCGCTGACCCCGGCCCTAGAATCCGGCGAACTCCAGTTTGGCGTTGCCAGGTCGACTTGGCCGTGATTGATTTGCATGGCCACGCTAGTGGGCTTGTCGTTCTCCGTGGAATTTTCCTCGACCGTGACTAGCGTATCTGGTTTCACCGTGTAAGTCGTGCCGTCCGCGAAGGTGATGCGCGCGTTGGCGTCGGATCCGGTTTGGACGAGATCGCCCTTATCGAGGGAGGTGCGGTAGTCTGCTTCCACCCATTGCACCGAATTCACTTTTTTCACTTGCACTTTGCCGTCGAGGTTGACGAATTTCGCGTGTTTCAGGTCAGCGGCCTGCGTTTCCATTTCAGGGTCGCTCACGGCCTTGTCGAGTTTCTTGATCACAATCTGGTATAAATCGGGTTTGATCGCGAAAATACCGGCGGTAATGATCGTCAGGGCCAAGAGCACATAGACGATCACCGTCTTATAGGTGACCGCTTTCCAGTACACCTCGACGCGCGGTGTCCTTTGGTGGTCCTGAGAGAATCTTGGATCGATGGGTGTTTGTGTCGTCACGGTTGAGTGTGCTGCGAAACGCTCCAATTTTTCAATGTAGCACAGCGGTCTCCGTATGCAGGAATTGCGCGGCTTCGCGTAGTCAAACAGCAAATAGCACGGCCGTGTCACGACCAGCTGACCTTGGCCTGTACCTTGGTGCAGGTTTCTCAGCGAACTTGCGGTTGCTCTTTTTTCGGATGAAAAAGTGCTGCTACTGCAGCTGCAGAATCTCCCTGATGCCCCCGGGATTATGATTGTGTTTGAGACGCGTGCCTATATCTTCTATAATCTGAAGTTTGTCTACTGACGTGGGAGACTCATTGGATGGCTGGCGCAGATAAAAGCAAACTAGGGTACCGCATCCTTCTGGGGGCCGTCGTACTGGTCCTGGGGGGCAGCATGCTGCTCTACCTCGTTCCTCAGTCGCCAGTCAGCGGCGAGGTTTCTACAGACACGGTAGCCAGGATCGGTGATGAATCAGTCAGCGTGCAGGACGTGCGCCAGCAACTCAACCAGATCGAGCAGCGGAATCCCAACATGAAGCCCCTTGAGGCCCTTTATGCCCAGCAGATCCTGAAGCAGTTGGTATTTCAGAAGGAGATCGAATACGAGGCCAAGCGGCTCGGAATCACCGTTTCGGATCAGGAGCGGGCCGATCGAATCCGCCAGTACGTTCCGACGGCGTTCAATGCCGGCGCGTTTGTTGGCATGGACCGCTATTCCGCCGAAGTCCAGGCGCGTTTCCAGCTAACCGTGCCTGTTTTTGAGGAGCTTATCCGCCAGGGCCTGCTCGAGGAGAAATTCCGTAAGTTGGTGACCGACGGGATCAGCGTGGGCCCCGCCGAACTTCAGGACGAATTTCGCTACAAGAATGAAAAGGTGAAGCTGGACTACGCGCTCAGCAAGCCTGAAGACCTGGAAGCGAGGATTTCACCGGACGAGGCCGAAATCCACTCTGCATACGAGAAGAACAAGGCGAAATACCAAGTGCCCGAGCGTCGTGTGGTGCGCTACGCGGTTGTGGACGTAAACCAGATCCGCCAGAGCTTGCAGATCTCCGATGACCTGCTCAAACAGCAATACATGGCCAGTATTCAGCAGTACCAGGTGCCCAACCGGGTGCACGTCGAGCACATTCTCCTTATGACCGTCGGAAAGACGGACGCAGAAGTCGAGGAAATCAAGAAAAAGGCTGACGACGTTCTAAAGCAGGTCAAGAGGGGCGGAAAGTTCGAGGATCTTGCGAAGAAGTACTCCGAGGATCCCGGGTCGAAGGACAAAGGCGGTGACTTGGGCTGGATCACGCAAGGGCAGACCGTCCCGGAATTCGAAAAGGCCGCGTTCAGCCTCAGCCCGGGCCAGGTTTCGGATCTTGTCAAGTCGCAGTATGGCTTCCACATCATCAAGGTCGTGGAGAAGGAAACCGCCCACACCAAGCCGTTCCAAGAGGTCAAGGACTCCCTGCGGGCGAACTTCGTGCCCACGCAGGCCGACAAGCAAGCCAGCGCCATCGCGGACCAGATGACTACGGCAATCCGGCAGTCGCCAAGAATATCCCTGGACGATCTGGCAAAACAGTTTCACCTGACGATAGGCGAGACGCGTCCTGTTACCGCATCCGACCCCTTGCTGGAGCTCGCCAATTCTCAGGAAGCCAAGAATGCTATCTTTCGGGCGAGGCCGGACGAAACCAGCCTTCCAGTTCGCACCGATCGCGGCTACGTCGTCCTGTCCTTGAAATCGATCCTGCCAGCGCACCAGGGATCGCTCGAAGAGGTCCGCGACCGCGTGATCACTGACCTCAAACGCGAAAAGTCCACCGACTTGGCTAAGAGCAAAGCCGATGAGCTGATCAAGCGCGTCAAAGCCGGCGAAAAATTCGAAGCTGCGGCCCATGCACTTGCCCTGGAGCCGAAAACAAGCGATCTCGTCGCACGCGACGGCTCTATCCCCAGCGCGGCCAGTGGCAAGCAACTTGGCGCGGCCTTTAACCTGAAGACTGGTGACGTGGGTGCTCCCTTGAGCCTGGGACAGAACTGGCTGGTCTACCGCCTAGCGGAAAAAACGGAAGCAAACCCGTCCGATTTTGACAAACAAAAGAAGCAGTTGACCGAAGGACTCCTTCAATCCAAGCGGAGCCTGGCATTCGAAGCCTTCCAGAAGACTTTGGACAATCGCCTGAAACAAGAAGGCAAGCTCAAACTTATGCCCGACAAACTAAAAAGCTTCGGGACGTTCGGCTAGTCTAAGTATAACAAAATAAAAGACTTATATGTTCACAATGACGTACTTGCGTTTCCTCGTGCGTCTCGCTAGGCTATTGGTGCTTTCCCTGAAGCCGAATTGCAAGCCTTACGCCGTTGTTTAGGTTTCTCGAAGTTCCCACGAAGGCCCTCGGAATTCGGAGCAGAAGCAATTATGGCCACCCAGCGCCAGCAATCCAAAGATCGGTGATACCAACATGGCAGCACGCACTTCTTCTGTTCGCAACGACTACCGCTGCACGATCGACCGCAATCAGTCTGGCAAATACTGTGTCCGCATTCAGGCGCGCTACCCCCGCCATGCCTGGACGCTGGGCGTCTTCTTTCTCGCTTCATCCTTCGATCGCGCGATGAAACGGCTCGAAGACGCTCTGGATTTCCTCCAGCGGCAGGAAGAGAAGCTATGGTTTTGGGGCGTGGACCGCGCCGAGGACATGGGTTTTTCGGCTGAATTTCTGAAAGAAGCGGGGTTGTATCTGGACCGCCGCAACGAGTTCCCACGAAAAGCTACGAGTATCTCATTGGCCCCGGAGCGCGAAGTACCCGCCTTCGTTCTGGGACCGATGCGCCGGGGCTTGGCCGAATCTGTGGAAACGACTCGAAGTGCCGCAGCCGTCGGCGACTGATAGTAACTCTCTTGTTTTGGGCCGTTTCTAAGTCGCCGCTTGCCAGCGGCTTCAATCCGCCGCCTTGGTCGGCAGAGCCGGCGCGGGTTCGCGGATCAGCAGGGGAAATCTCGGGAAGGAAAAGCTTCCCGCCACGTCGTCAATCACGTTCACCTGGCAAAGGTACAGCCCCGGTTTCAGAGCCTGCAGCGGCAAATCCATTTGGAAAATGACCGCCTTGCGCTCCGGAGCTGTCACTTCGTTCGCGACCACTGGCTTTGATTCGTAAATCTTTGTAGCGCCTTGCAGGAACTCAATGCTCGTGAAAACCCGGATACTATCCTTCGCTGGCTTGGCTGTCGGGGCATCCTTGGCGGTCCCGTTTTGGCCGTTCGCAGCTACGGGTGCCGAATTCTTTCCCTTCGCCGCTTCGTACACTTCGTACTGCAAATAAAGATGCTGGTCGGGCGCGAAAACATGCGTAATGTTCGGTACCAGTTCCATCTGGTCCCGCACAAGCGGATTCGCTCCGTCTTTCTTGCCGGTGAAGGGAGCGCGCAGGCTGCTCAGCACCACCGAGCTCATCTTTAGCGGTGTCTTGCGGAGGTCCGGGATCTGCACATCCGTCTCGAAGGAACCCATCCGGCCCGTTTGATTCTCGCGGATGATAAACTTCAGGTGGTAGCTGCCCGGAGCGAGTACAAAGCCCGTGTTGTACTGTACGTTCTTGCGGCGGACCTCTCGCGTGCTTTCAACGGCCAGCTTCACGGTGTCGCGCAACTGCCCGACGGGGAATTTTCCCCCTTCGCGAGCCTCTCCGATGATGTCGATGGTCGCGTTGTCCTTCTCTTTTTCCGTGACGAACGGAATCTGGGAACCCGGCACCACCAGAGAAACCGCCAAGTAGTAATGCGAATCATCCTGGCGGAAAAATGCTGTTCCCGCATAAAGAGGCACGTCCATGCGAGGCAACTGCGCGGTCAGCTCGTCCTCGAGCTGCTGCTCGCGGTCGGCGCGGTTCAAGTGCTCGAAATCCCGTCCGGCGTAATAGCCCGAGCGGAAATCAAGCTTCAGGTCGGGCCGGTTGACCTGCACTTTCAAGCGCCGGAATCTCCCGTCCTTTAGCCGGTTGTTGCTGGTAAAGCCTAGAACGTAATACGCCGAACTGTCCTTTTGAACCTGGGAAAATACCGCGCCGAAATCATTGGAATCGAAAAACGCCCTCCCGCCCGTGTCTGACGAGAGCGTTGCCAGCGTTTCCTGCGACGCGGCGTTCCCGTTCAGATCGTTCAGCACCGCCGCGCCCGAATAGGCAGATTGCCCATGCAAGCTGGCCGATTGCGCTTCTCCCCCCGGCGGGAACGCCTGCAAGCCTCGTATGTCCATCGAATAGATGGATACGTTGGCCTTCACCGCCGCTGCGGTCGCGGCGCGAAGGGCGGACTGGTTGTCCGCCCCCGTCTGGGTGATTCCATTGCCGAAGTAGATGAGGCTCTTTTTCTGTGGGAGTTTGCCCAGCGCCTGCATCAGCGACTGCAGCGCAAGTAGTTTGCGGTCGGCGCTGAAGGTGTTGAAATCCGTATCATCGGCTGAAAAAGCTCCGCTCGTTTCCCCAGCGCCCTCTGCGCTTCCCGTATCCCCGTTTTCGAATCCCTGCCCTTGCCCGGAATTGTACGCGGTCAGGGCCGCCAGCAATTTGGGCTTGTCGTCCGTGAAATCCAGGTCCACGTGCATATTCGTGGCGAGCGATACTAGCGCCATCAAATCGGCCGGCTGCATCTTTGTGCTCACGAACTTCTTCGCAGCTTCGACGGACCGATCAATTTGTTCCGGCTCCATCGCAGAAAAATCAAAAAAGAGCAAAATCATTCGCCGGTCTCGCGCGTCCAGTGATGGCGCGGTCTGCTTCCCAGAACGCAGCACAGTCCCGTGTGTTGCGCCCGATACGGTCGCCTCCGCTGCGCTCGCCGTTGCCAGCTCGTCCACATTCTCGAAATCAAAAGTGGAAATCTCCTGCTTCCTGCCATCCTCAAAGAGCGTGAAGTCTCCCTTTTTCAGGTCGCGCACGAGGTTGCCCTTTTTGTCGTGTGCGACCACGTTCACCAGCACGAGTTCGCTCGTCACCTGAATGCGCGACTCAGCTTGCCCGGTCTGCTGCGCCATCGACGGCGCCCCTGCTTGTACGAGCAGCCCTGCTGCGCTAAAGATCGAAAATGCTTTTCTCGGAAGCCGCATATTCATCATCTTTCAAAAGCGGAAACGCGCGGTCATTGTCACCCGCCGCATGCCACCCGTCCCCGTGACCTCCCCATAGGTAAAGGAATTCACCACCGTATTGATGGACGTGAAGCGCACGGTATTAAAAACATTGTTCGCGGAGATGCGCAGGTCCAGCGCCCGGGATTCTTTCACCTGGATCGTCCTGTTGAGCGACATGTTCATGGAAACTTGCCCCGGCCCCTCGATGACATTTCGTCCGGCATCGCCAAAGCCGGAGCCACTGGGGTTGACGCAGGTGGCGCTAGGCGCGCAAAACGCCGCCGTATTGAACCACTTGAGCGTGGTCGGGTCGCTGACGGAAATCGATTGCCCCGCGACCGCGTTTGCGCGCAGCGAGCCGCTTACGCCGCGCCCGATGTCCAGCCCCCCACCCAGAACCCGCGGCGTGAAATACAGCCCGGATCCAATCGTGAAGTCGCCGCCCCACTGCCATCCTCCCAAAATATGGTTCCATGCACCTTTGGGAGCAAAACGACGGTTTTCTCCGAATGGCAGGTCATAAATCCAGTTTCCCGTGAACCTCTGCCGCTGATCGAAGCTGGAAAGTCCCCGATCTGTCGAGATGTCGAATGGATCTTGCGCCACAACGCTTCCACCGCCTCCAATCGACGACGCGTCGTCGATGGACTTCGAAAACACATACTGCGCGCTTAGCCCCAGCCCCTTCGCCATGCGCTTTCGGACGCGCACCGAGGCTGCATGCAGGATCGAATTTCCTTCCGACGATTCGTAAATAAATGGCTGGCCGCCAGAGACTACCAGCGCGCGTTCCGTATCCAGCCGTGTTCCCTTGGCCCCGTTATAGGCTGCGTTCATCACGACTCCACCAGGCAATTCCCGCTGCAAGTCAAGGTTCCAAATCTGCACGTAGCCCAGGCGATAGTCCGGGTTAACAGCGAAATTGTTGGTCACCGTGCTGCTCGAAACGGCCGGGAATCCATTTGCGATCGTGAGCGGGCTCGCGGCTCTGAGGCCGTTTACGTCCGTGGTATTCGTCGCTGCGTTGGCAAAGGGCGGTTGAAACGCGAAGTCTTGGATCATAATGCCGTATTGCGCCAGATTGTAGTTGATTCCGTAGCCCGCCCTCACCGCGGTTTGCTTCTGCAGTTTCCATGCAATCCCGGCGCGTGGGGCGAAGTTATTGCGGTCTGGCCGCACCAGCGAGGCCGGGAATATCCCGTTGAAGGACCCAGCTTGGCCGGGAAGTACTCGCATGGCCGCCCCAAAACCTGGCGCCACGTCCAGATTGGCGATGCGATTCTCCGCCTCGGTATACGGCCCGTTGTACTCGTAGCGCAGCCCCAGATTGAACGACAAATTCGAGCGAAACCGCCAATCGTCCTGCGTGTAGAAATCAAACGCGTTGGCGCGGAAGTTGTAGGAATTCGCGCCGGATTGCAGCGACGTTTGTTGCGGAAAACCTACCAGGAAGTCCGCGAAATCGTACCCCGTGTCGGTTACAGGTTGCGTGCTCCCGGTCGCGTACTGCGACGTCGCGAACCCCGTAAAAACAAAACTGCCCTCCGCATTCCTCGCAGAGTGGAAACTTTGCAAAATCCGGCGGTAGTCCCCGCCGAAGCGCCAGTTGTGTTTTCCGCGGTTCCAAGCAACTGTCTCCGAGATGGAGTAGGTCTGATCCAGTTCGCGCCTCGCGATCGGATCATTCAGTCCCCCAAACGATGTGAAGCTGATTCCCGGCAGTCCCCAGTCAAACGGATCGTTCGAAATCCCAATTATCCCCGCTCCGCCAGGCCCGGAAACGTCCAGGACGTTCGAATAAAGGTTGGTCGTGGAAACATGATTGTGGTTGTAGTTCACGCGGAAAATATTTGTGATGCGGCCCTTACCGTAGGTCCACCCTGCGCTGGCGTTTAGCCCTTGGGCTCCCGTTCCCCCCGCGAGCGACGGGAACGGATTCACAATGTTGCTCGAACTCCGCGACCAATTCAGCCCAAAATTGATGTTGTTGTGCGCGTGCCCTCTGCCGCCCCCGCCGGGGCCCCCCACGAAGAAGGGGCCGGAGCCCGGTCCGCCGGCTTGCCCAAAATTGTGAATCAGCCTCAGCATCACCGTGTCTGAATTGCTTGCAGCCGACGTCACGTAATGAAAATTCTGGCCGGAAGCCGTCATTGCAATATTCGGCAAAGGGATGTACTGCAGCAGCGCGGTTGAGGCTGAGCTTATCAAGGAAGGATCGATCGCGTTCGCAACTCCGTTGAATTGATATTGCTGTCCGGTCTTAGGATCGAAAATCTGCACCGGCTTGCCGTCATTGTAAGTCGCCGCGGAGAAATTCCCGCCGCGTTCGTCCTGCGTCGGCACCGTGGAAAACGCGTCGTATGGCGAACTCCCGCGCGAGCCATTCCATCCGCCGAAAAAGAACCACTTGTTGCCGCCATTGAAAATCTTGGGAATGTTCAGAGGCCCGCCCACATTAGCGCCGAAACGCGCCTGGTTGTAATCTGCCTTAACCGACTGAATGCCGGTCAGCGAATATGGCCGGGCGTCCAATCCCGCGTTGTCGTCGGAGAAATAGAGCACTCCATGCGGCTGATTGATGTTGAAGCCTTTCGGCATCCTTCCAATGACGAGCATCCCTCCGCCGGGCCCGCCAAAACCGCCGCCACCCCCGGCTCCAAAGCCACCGCCGCCCTCGCGTTGCATCCGATCGCGAAACTCTTGGACCCGTTCCTGCAGATCCTGCTCGGTCCCGCCGCCGAAGTCCTGCGTCCGTCCCTGCGCCCCGCTGATGCTTACCGACTCCGTTGGCCCTTCCGCTCCCGCTCCGTTCAGGGGAAGGCTGGAAAGATCGCTGTTGCTTTGGCCGCCTCCGTTGCCGCCTCCTCCGCCGAAGCCGGAGTTTCCACCGGCAAGCGCGGAAAGCGCGCTGTCCATCGCCAAGCTTTGAAATCCCCGGCCTGCCGCGGCAATGGCCGCAAGGTTGCCGTTCGATTGTTCCTGCTGCCGGGAAGCCAAAATCAGCTCAGCATCCACTTTCGCCGATGGGTTCTCCGGATTCAGCACCACTTCCTGCGTGAACGTTGCGAATCCCATGAACTCGACGCGCACGACGTATCTCCCGCGCGTCATGCCTGACAACGCAAATTTGCCTTCGGAATTTGTCGCCCCAGAGTATTTTTTCCCCGTCAACGTGTTCGCCGCCGTAACGCTCACTCCGGGCAGCGGAGTCTTGCCGCTTTTCGCGGAACCATTGATTTCATACGCAGGAGCTGCGGCGGGAGTCGCCGCAGACTGCGGCGCTGGGGCGGTCTCAGGCGGTTTCGGTTCCTGCGCACGGATGCTCGACGCAAGAAGAAGCACGACAAAATGGACTATGAAGATGTCGCGAGCGATCGACTTCAAATCCTGGTCTCCTGAGTGATCTATTGCTGAGGCGGATTGCTTTTTGGTGCGGTCGCGGGCTTATTCGTGTCTGCCGCACTTCCGGCAGGTCCAACTCCAGCCATCTTGCGCATCTCCTCCATCTGCTTCCATTGCTCGGGAGAAAAGAGCATGAGGTTCTTGGGCACAAAGACATTATTCTCCACGGCGCCGCGCACCATTAGGTGATCGCCTGGCTGGATGTCTGCCATCGTGATGCTTTCACGCCCTCTGCGCAGCGAAGTATCCTCGTTCAACTCCAGCGTTTGTGTGACGTTGTCGGGCCGTAACACCGTGAGCTTCGGCGCATCCACCGACTTCACTTCGCCCACAACAAAATCCTTTCCGAGTTCGAACCCCGTGCCGCCGCCGAATCCTCGGCCGCCTCCCGCACCGCCGCCGGAGCGCCCACCGATCAACTGTGCCGTCACGCTGTGATCCGCGTTCTCCTCCCCGCGCACGAACACCATGTCGCCGACCTTGAAATCGGCCAGTTTCGCGCTTTGCCGGTCTTTGCGGTATTCCGTTTTATCCGTAAGCTTCACGGTAGCCGTTGTCCCGTCTGGCTTGGCTAATTGCAAGGATCCTTTGTTGATAGCCGTTATCTTTCCCAGAAGCGGCTGGCCTGGCCCGTCATTTGTTATTCGCCACTGGCCGGCTGCCGGTGGCGCCCCCTGCTCCTGAACTGGAGCGGGGGACGCGGGCGTGTGCGCTCCGACAGCCGTCACTGCAAGGAAGAACAGCAAGCTCCAGGGCAACAGCCGTTTCCCGTGCATCCTCATGACTATCTCCATAGAAGCCTTTCGTATGCCTTAAAGACGTAAATCCCAGCCCCAAAGTAACGCTGCCAAGTCTCCTGGACAGCAGCAACATCACCACTTCTTGATTTCCCCAAAAGTAGCCCTGAAGTTCCCATTCGAATTCGTCCTGGCGAGACGCTGACTTGTGAGCCGCGCATTTGTACCTCCCGCCATTTCTTTTTTCTTGACTCTGTAGTTGTTCTCCGGCATCATGCGCCCATTCCGCCTGGAAGACTCGCGACGCACAACTGAGATCGCCTACCCCTACCCAGCCGCACTCTTGCGACTGTTTGGCGAAATGGATGAGCCGCCGCGGGCGAAGGGATAACTTCAAAATGAAATTGACCAAGAGTATACACATCGCCCTGTTTGGGGCTTTCTTGCTGCTTGCCGGTAGCGTTACCGTCTGGGCGCAAGCGGCCCAGCAGCCCGCTGACAAGAGCCAGACTGACGCCGGGAGCGCCAAGAAGAGTAAGAAAAAGAAGAAGACAGATGCCGACGCTACCGGTGTCCAGGCCGCGTCTGATTCCGGCGCGGTGTCTTCCAAGAAGAAGGGTACGTCGAAAAAGGCCGATGTCGCAGACAAGAGTGCTGCTTCGGATAACTCTGCGGCCCCTAAAAAGTCCCGCTCGAAGAAAGGTACCGCTTCGACTGACGCCTCTGCTTCCGCGGCGCCCGCTTCGGCTGCCGCAAGTGCGGACAGTGTCACGCCCAAGAAGAGCCGTTCGAAAAAGTCCACTACATCGGCGGCTCCCACTAGCGCGTCGGCGGCACCGGCAGCAACGTCGGCAAAATCAACGACCCCTTCGCCGGCCTCCACTCCGGCGGCTTCCGCTGCGCCAGCCAGCGAGCCCGCCGCGACGCCTGCGGCTCCTTCGAAAGCTCCCGCAGCAAAGACAGCCAGTCCTCCGCAGACGCCTCCGGCAGACAGCGCCGGGATGGTCTGGGTGAACACGGACTCCGGCGTCTACCACAAGCCCGGGACGCGCTGGTATGGCAAGACGAAACAGGGCAAATACATGACTGAGGCGGACGCCCAAAAAGCTGGCTTCCGCGCAGCCGCAAAAGAATAGTCCGCGCGTTTTTTTGAAAGCGAAAATAAGGAGAGAACCACATGAAGAGACAAATCATCCGGGTATTGCTCGCTGCTCTTGCTCTGATGCTGAGTGTCTCCGTTTCGAACGCCCAGACCGCTGCGAAGACCCCTCCCCCGAAGTCCGAATCGAAAGCTGCGGCCGCCGATCTCGTCGACCTGAACACAGCAACCTTGGATCAGTTGAAGGCCCTGCCCGGTATCGGCGACGTCTATGCTCAAAAAGTCATCGACGGCCGGCCTTACAAAATGAAAACTGATCTGACTCGTAAGAAAATCATTCCCGCGGCGACCTATAAGAAAATATCCGCACTCGTGATTGCGAAGCAGTCCGGTGCGGCCACGCCGAAAAAGAAGTAGAAGTATCCACATAAATAGGAGGGGTGGCTTTGGGGCCACCTGCAGTTTCTGATTCTAAGGAGCATCCCATGGGACTTTTCGATGAAGTAATGGCAGTCACCGGACTCACTGGTTCGGCACAGTCCAGCCAGCATGCCGGTGCTCTCTCCGCGATCATGGAGTACGTCAACAGTCCGCAGGTCGGAGGCTTATCCGGGCTGCAACAGAAGTTTCAGGAGAAAGGTCTCGGCGGGGTAATGAGCTCTTGGACTGGAACGGGTCAGAACCTGCCTGTTTCCGCCGAGCAGTTGCAAAGCGTCCTGCACAGCGGCGCTTTGGAGCAGGTTGCTGCCAAGGCGGGCATTGATCCGAGCCAGCTCACTTTGATGATGTCTACCTTGCTCCCGCACATCGTGGACAAGCTCACACCAAGCGGCGAGGTTCCAGAAAGCGGAGCGCTTACCCAACTAATGAGGGGACTGGCGGCGGGCCAGTAAGCAGAAATAGACAGCGAAAGAACGCCGAAAGGATTCATGGCCATCAGGCGTCTTGATTGTCGGCAGATTTATTTTTCGCGGAGAATCACTTCGCCTTGGCCTACCAGCTGGTCGTTTAGCCACAGGCGGTACTTATAGGTGGCCGCCTTGCTTCCGGGGCGTGGCGGGCCGCTGAGCAGCCGCATGCCCGCGGGAGCTTGAAAAACATTCGAGGAAAACGGGCAGCGGTTTGCGTCGAATTCGACTCGCAAATTTCCTGCGTCGGAAATCCAGGAGACCTGGTCGCCTTCATCGAGTACGACAACTTGCGGAACGAGTCCAACGAGTACGGGACGTTCAGCCATTTTTTCCTTGCGCCCCGATGCCGCTCCGGGGCCGCCGCTCCTGATTTTATTGGTGCACAGGGACGATAGCACACTCCCCGGAAAGAATTCTTGTGAGCATCGTCACAACAGCGCGAACCCTGTCGGAGAAAGTTAAATGGGATTTTTCACAACCAACCTGTACTGCCGGGCATCTCAGTAAAGGCGACCTGTACTTTACTGCGCTTGACCGCACTTCAACGCAACCGTACACTGAAATTGTAGGTTCGTGGCGCGAAGTTCCGGCTGGATCTCTTGCGTTACGATAGATGCTTTGAAAGCGTCCGCATCTGGACGCGGAGGATTTTGCCGGATGGCTTCTGCTTCTCGATATTTGTCGATACCGCTCCCGAATGGCTCGCGGATTTCCCTCCTTCTCTCTTTGCCTTTTGCGCTCATTCACGTTGCCGCGCTGCTGATTTTTTTCATTCCGTTCCACTGGTATTACCTGGTGACTTGCCTGGTCCTGCTGGTTGTGCGCATGTTCTTCGTGACCGCGGGTTACCACCGCTACTTTTCGCACCGCTCGTTCAAGACCAGCCGGGTGTTTCAGTTCGTAATGGCGTTTATTGCCATGACCTCTTCGCAGAAGGGCGTGCTGTGGTGGGCGGCACATCACCGCCACCATCACCGGCATTCGGACCAGGAATTGGATTTGCATTCGCCCACGCTCTTCGGGTTTTTCTGGTCGCACGTCGGCTGGATCATCTCCGACAAATACAATGACACGCGGCTCGAATACATCGGCGACTTTGCGAAGTTCCCCGAGCTTCGCTGGCTGAACAAATACCATATGGGGCCGCCTGTCATACTCGGCGCGGCGCTGTGGCTTATCGGCGGATGGCATCTCTTTGTGTGGGGCTTCTGCCTGAGCACGGTGCTTTTGTGGCATGACACCTTCACCATCAATTCGCTCTCGCACCTCTTCGGTTCGCGCCGCTACGAGACCACGGACACCAGCCGCAACAATTGGCTGCTGGCGCTCCTCACTCTCGGCGAAGGCTGGCACAACAACCATCATCACTTTATGGCTTCGGCGCGCCAGGGCTTCTTCTGGTGGGAGATCGACATCACCTACTACACGCTGAAAGTCATGTCCTGGCTCGGCATCGT
>WNFT01000686.1_pt1 | contig 28750 bp, 28 predicted proteins | sample 5400191 | NCBI WGS metagenome assembly WNFT01 (sample SAMN13153359, study PRJNA577476) | soil metagenome | isolation source: 80 cm saprolite under Madrone tree | place: USA:California | collected 2016-06-14 | reverse complement strand
TTTTTTATTCGGTTCGCTTCGCGGGCTTTCTATAAGGTAGCTTCGCGACGTTGATCGACCACCCCGCCGCTCGCTTCTAACGAACTATTAATCGCTCGCGGCACCCCTCCTAATCCAGGAGGGGAGTTCTCCAAGCCGCGCACAAATGGCCAATCTCCAGTCCCCTCCTCTTTGAGGAGGGGTGGCTGCGCCATCAAGAAAAAGCTGCGAAGCCTTTGAAAGGCGCAGACGGGGTGGTCGCTCACACACCATATTTCAAAACGCATTCCGCAACGTACCTTGTGAGCGACCCTACAGTGGCAAGTCTACGTATATCGTCATTCCGACGGCAAGGTGGCGGTCCTTGTTGTCCACACGCAGACGGATTTCGAATGTCTTGATGTCGCGTTTGATCCGGCTGACGTCGCGCTGAGTCGCAAAACCGGCATCCGCAGCGCGATAAAAAACCGTGCCCGTGCGCTCTTCTCCCGACGGCAGGCGTATTTTGAACTGGTCGCCCAGCCGAATGCGATCGATGTATGTTTCTTCGACATCGGCGCGAACCCACAGATCGTCGGGGTTGATCAACGTGACAATTGCCTGGCCGGGAACGATGACCTCTCCTTCCCTGGCCGCCCGAACATCAACGATGCCGTCCATCGGTGCGTGGACTTCGGAATAAGAAAGGCGCACGTCCACTTGCGCGCGTTGCGCCGCAGCCGCCTGCCGCTGCTGCTCGGTCGATCGAACACGGCTTTGGCTGGCCGAGATCTGCTCGGAATTGGCCCTGGCGAGCGCCACGGCGGCGCGCGCGGATTCCACCTGCTGGGCCATCGTATCGACTCGAGCTTTCGCCGCATCGTACGCGGTTCGCGCCTGATCCAGTTGCTGTGACGGCGCCACTCCCTGCTCGGCAAGCCTCTGCGTCCGGTCCAGGGTTATCCTGGCGTTCTCCAGCGCGGCGGCAGCTTCGGCCCGCTGAGCAATCGCGGCCTGGACATTTGCTTCCGCCTGCTGTATCCGATCCTCGGTCTGGCGCTGATCGTAACGCAGCTGGGCTTCGTTCTGTCCAACCTGTGAAGCGATGCTCGCAACATTGTGCTCGTGATATGCGCGTTCCGCCTGCAGCTCATCCGCCGTCATGACGGCGACGAGCTGATCGCGCTTAACTTCGTCGCCCTCCTTTACCAGAACCTGACCGATACGTCCGCCAACCTGGGGAGCAACAATCACATCCTCCGTCGTGACAATCCCGGTCAGAACCAGCGCTGTCGGCTTCGACCGGGTCGCATAGTACGCCGCCCCAACGGCGGCGATCAGCAGCAACAGGATCAGAACACGTCTCATGCATCCCCTCGCAGTAAGTAAGTACTTACTTAAATGAAAATCCCATTGCTTTCAAGGCAAAACGCGAGTAGCAAGGTGGATCGTGACTTATCTGGAGAACCCACGGACCCGGCTGGCGGTCTTCTTTGGCTTCCTGCTTCTTGTTGATTGGTACCTATATTTCTGGGATATCGGTCATTTTTTTCAGGCAGACACGATGTTCCTGCTGTACCACCGCCCGACTTCCGTAACCGAATTCCTGCGCGAGTTCATCAAAACTCATCCCTCGGGATGGTACAGGCCGCTGGCGAACGAAATCATCGAGCCGATCTTCTATCCTTTATTGGGTCTTAACCCGGCCATATACCGGATTCCGGTATACGCAGTCTTCATTGCGGATACGATCGCCGTTTATGCCCTCGCCCTGGCGATTACCCGACGGCAACTGCCAGCGGCTATTGCGACGCTCTTCTTCAACATTCACACGACGAATGCCTTCACCACTTACGATGCCGGTTACCTGCCGGAACTGCTGTATACCTTTTTCTTTATAGCTTCGGCGCTGGCGTATTGGCGATATCTCGAGCATCGGACCCGGTGGGCACTCGGAATATCCCTGGCATGTTTCGCCTGCGCCCTGCTTTCGAAAGAGGCGGCGGCAACGTTGCCGTTTGTCCTCGTCGCTCTTCACATATTCAAGGGCTTCACGTCCCGCAAGCAGCTTTTAGCCGCCGGCGGACACTTCGTCGTTTTGGGGTGTTATCTAGCGTTCGCTGTCGGCTACCTGCACGTGCAGGGTGTGGCGTTCGATACAGTGCTCAACCCGCCCTCAGCTAAACCAACAGGCGGCTATCAACTCATTCTGGGTAAGACGATTCTCGAAAATGCGGACTATGGCACGAGTTGGATGTTCAACATCCCGCGCGGCTGGATGACCGACGACCGGCATCTCGAAGCGGGAATGGTGTCGTTTCTGAAGTTCTTTCGTGCTCTGGTCGTAGTTATTGCGGCCTTTCTCCTGCTGAAACGCGAGCGCAAGGTCGTGCTCCTGGGAACCGCGTGGTTCCTGATCACGCTGGGGCCGACATTGCCCCTGCTGAATCATTTTCTGCCTTACTACCTTTTTCTGCCGATTGCGGGATTTTCGCTTGTGATCGGTACTGTTTTCGCATGGCTCTACGACAATATCCGCAGATTCCAACCGGCCGCGGCCGCCGCAACGATCGTGGTCCTTCTCGGCGGCCTGCTGTATGTGTGCGGCGCCAGCATCCATGCCGACATTCGAGACCACATGTGGCTCGGAGGTTCCGCCCGGCTCGCCCGGAGTTCACTGGACGATCTCAAGCGGCTATATCCGGCGCTTCCCTCAAACGGCACCATCTACATTAACGACGACGAGGAACCGCTGGCGTGGCATCACTCATCCGGCGGACTCATCAAGATGGCTTACAACACGAAAGATGTCGCGGTCTTTTATTCCAGCGCCGGCGATGCAATTCCGGAAGGCGTGCCTCCGGACAAGCTCATTCTGCTGCGGTTTCAAAACAAGCGTCTCCTCGATGCTACCGATGTGTTTATTACAGATGCCCGAGGCTTTGGTCCCTACAACAACTCCGGAGCACACACGCTTCGGATCTCCCGCAGCGAAGTGGGGGTTGGCGATTCGTTCGCACTGGAAATCAGCGGCTTTCGGGATGCGCCGGTCGAGCTCACGTACACCTTCAACGAAGGGCGAGTCCAGCTTTTTCAGACCATCCTGGACCATCAGGGCCGGGCGAAATTCGACGTCTCGAAGGCCACGCCAAAAGGTTCCTACCACTTTCTGGGATTCAAAGTCATGGGTGAGCCGGACTGGTTTCGTGCCGACGCCGCAATCACGGTCCGATAACTGTAGCGGCGCTCTATGAGCGCCAGTTTTTCCCGGAATCAACGAAATACCGGCGGTCATAGACCGCCGCTACAGTAGACGGGTTTTGCAACACCACATTCGGCGCTCGTAGAGCGCCGCTACAGGGAAACATGTTCGGTCCTGGCGGCGTCATCTGCCAAAACCGGACACAGGGTGTGGCCTTCGGACCGCGCGACGTAGGTTGCGGCGGTGATGTCGCCGGTGACGTTGAGAGTGGTGCGGCACATGTCGAGGATACGGTCCACACCCAGGATGAGCGCAATCAAAGACGGATTCACACCGATCGTCGTGAGCACAACGATGATGAAAGGAATCGAACCGGACGGAACGCCTGCCGTGCCGATGCCGCCAAGTATGGCGAGATACGCGACCAGGAATTGTTGCCCAAGCGTGAGATTCACGCCCGCCAGCTGCGCCAGAAATAAAACCGTCACTCCTTCGTACAGCGCCGTGCCATTCTGATTCGCTGTCGCGCCCACGGTCAATACGAACGTGTTGATGTCGCGGGGCACGCCAAGATTTTCTTCGGATACGCGAAGCGCGGTTGGCAGCGTCGCGTTCGACGATGACGTTGAGAAAGCCGTCAGCATCACGGTCCGGATGCGGCGGAAGAAGTCCCGGGGCGAAATGCGGGAAAGCACGGCTACCGAGATGGAATACACACCAAACATGTGCAGCGCGAGTCCGCCAAGGACCGTAAACACGAACCAGGCCAGCGCCACGAGCAGATCGAAACCGAAACGAGCGGTCGTGGTGAACAGCAGGCACGCAACGGCAAAGGGCGCAATCCACATGACCATGTCGATGATCTTTGCCGAGACCTGGAAGAGCGAATCGAATATTGCGACCAGCGGCTCCGTTACCGATGCCGGCAGCAGGGTGATGGCGATCGCCAGAACGACCGCAAAAAACATCAGATGGAGCATGTTCGGTGTCTCGCCCGCGACGGCCGCAATAGGATTCGCAGGAACCAGCGTTCGCACAACCTGCATCAGGGCCGAGCCTCCCGCCTGCGTCTGGGACGCGGCCTCGACTCGCCGGCTCGCATCCGCTCCGTAACGCTCGACCAGGGCCTGCGCTGTGGCCGGATCGACCCGTTTCCCGGGGCGAATGAGATTTGCCATGCCGATGCCGATCATCACCGAGATGGCTGAAATCACGACCGTGTAGACCAGGCATTTGAAGCCGATCCGTCCCAGTTTTCGAATGTCTCCGACGCCGGCAATGCCGACCACCAGAGAAGAGAAAACCAGCGGAACCACGGTCATCAGCAGGAGTCGAAGAAACAGTTCGCCGATGGGCTCCGTAAACTGAACGACAACCCACTCGACGCGCGGATTACCGCCGCCGAAGGATGCATTAACGGTTACCCCCGCCGCCGCCCCTATGACCAGGCCCAAGAGAATGCGCGTGTGCAACATGAGAGGGAGATCTTAACTTTTTGAGCGGGGATTAGACGAGAGTAATCAGGCGGATGAAACTATTGCGCGGGGCCATTCCCACTGTAGCGGCGGTCTATGACCGCCGGTTTTCTGGCATGTTGCGAGGAAAAAACCGGCGGTCATAGACCGCCGCTACAGTGCAAAGCCGTGTGTATAGCACGAATATCTACGCTAGGAAGGTTCCTTGAATTGCAGTTCGAAGCCGAAAAAAGTGACCACCGCCTCGTCGGGAAAGCGCACTTTGTAGCGGTACACCAGGTCGCGCTGAGCATCGACGACTTCAACGATCACGCCTTGTTTGCCGCGGTAAGTCTGGTCCGGTCCCGTGGCGAGAACGTTGTCTCCAACTTTGAAACGAGGTGCTCTTGCACTTGACTCAGACATAATCTTAGGCTTTTAGTACGCTAACAAACATTCAATGAGCTCGACCAGAGGAATTTTCTTCGTTTTTTTGCGATGTGCAGATCACGCAGACACTCTTGGCATGGCAGGCCAGGGCGTGACAATATGTGCGCCTTCGAACTAAGGAGAACATGATGCCTACATATCGTGCGGACAACGTCGGAAGCTTTTTACGACCACAGGAATGGAAGGATGCGCGGGCGAATCCGAACACGCGTCCCGAACAGCTTAAGGAAATCGAGGACAAACACATTCTGCGAGTCCTCCAGCGTCAAAAGGATCTCGGCTTCAAGATTTTCACCGACGGCGAACTCCGCCGCGGCGGATTTATGAGCGACTTCATTGATGCGGTAGAAGGCTTCGATATGGGGGACGCCGTTGCGCGCACATGGAAGGGCAGCACCGGCTCGACGGGGTCGAACCCTGTGGCGGGTATCGTCACGTCCAGGGTGAAGCAGAAGAAACGTCTGACGAAGCACGAGGTCGACTTCCTCAAACAGCACAGTCCGGGCGACATCAAGATGACGCTGCCGACCGCGAATCAATTCCCTGCGATCGGGTATAAGAAAGGTATCAGCGACAAGGTCTATGCGACTTACTCGGAATTCCTCTGGGACATCGCGCCGATCTTCAAGGCCGAAATCCAGGCGCTGTCCAACGAAGGCGTGAAGTACATTCAGATCGATGCACCCCGGTACAGTTATTACATCGATCCCAGGTGGCGCCAGTACGTCAAAGATGAAATGGGTGTCGATCCCGACAAAGCTCTGGACGAAGCCATCAAGGTGGACAACTTCTGTCTCGAAGGCGCGAAGCGGGACGGCATCGTGCTTGCCATCCACCTTTGCCGCGGCAACAACCGCAGCCAGTGGTATGCGGAAGGCGGCTACGATCCGATCGCCGAAAAGCTTTTCACGCAGCTCAACGTCGATACGTTCCTGCTGGAATACGAATCCGATCGATCCGGAACATTCGAGCCGTTGCGGTTCGTGCCGAAAGGTAAGGTCGTCGTCCTCGGTCTCGTCAGCAGCAAGGAAGCCGCGGTCGAACCCCAGGACAAGCTCATCCAACGCATCCAGGAAGCGGGCCGCCACGTGCCGCTCGAGAATCTTTCGCTGAGCCCGCAGTGCGGGTTTGCATCGACGATGGAGGGCAATCTTCTGAGCGAAGACGAACAGTGGCGGAAGCTTCAGCTTGTGGTCGACACAGCCCGCAAAGTCTGGAAGGATGCGTAAAGCAGACGAAATTCGGGGACAGACGTATAAATCACCTAATTACGCATCAAGACCTTTGGATGTAATTAGGTGATTTATACGTCTGTCCCCGAATTACGTCTGCTTGGGCCCGCGTTTGCAGCACAGTTGACACCAAAAGTGACCCACCATAAGATCGAGACCTCAAAGGAGATTCATGCCATGGCGACTCGGAAAAAAGGATCGGTCAACCGTCGCGGATTCCTGAAAGGCGCGGCTGCGGGCGCAGCGGCACTCGTTGCGAAACCTGCTGCAGGAGTGGCGCAGACGGCACAGGCCCAGGCGAGGCAGGTCACTCCACTGCCGGCGGCGGCGCTTGTTGCAGCGGAAACCAGCCCGCCGCCACGAGCGGACGTGTACACAACGGATCGTCCCGGGGCGGATTACATGGTGGACGTGATCAAGTCCCTGGGAATCGAATATATCGCGGCGAATCCGGGTTCGACCTTTCGCGCGCTGCACGAATCGTTCATCAACTACGGCGGCAACAAGGCGCCGGAGTTGCTGACCTGCTGTCATGAAGAATCTTCAGTCGGGATGGCCCATGGATACGCCAAGATCGAGGGCAAGCCGATCATGATCATGGCCCACGGGACGGTCGGACTCCAGCACGCGTCGATGGCCATTTACAACGCTTATGCCGATCGCGTGCCGATATACATTGTCCTGGGTAACGTCGCAGATGGTCCGTGGCGAAGAAGCGATGTGGAGTGGACTCACGCCGTCCAGGATCCGGCATTGATCGTTCGCGACTATACGAAGTGGGACGACAATCCGATTTCACTCACACAGTTCGGCGAGTCCGCCGTCCGCGCTTACAAGATTGCAATGACTCCCCCTATGGGACCGGTGGTTCTAACCGCCGATGCCGTGTTGCAGGAAGAGCCGGTTTCTCCGGATGACCGCCGCCGTTTGCGCGTTCCCAAGCTTGGACTGGCCTCGCCACCGGCCGGCGATGCGGCCGGAATAGCCGAAGCCGCCAAAATGCTCGTCGCCTCCGACAGTCCGCTGATCGTCCCCGGCCGCTCTGCACGAACGCCGAAGGGACTTGACCTGCTCGTCGAGTTGGCCGAGCTGTTGCAGGCACCGGTTTCAGACCGGCGCATGAGGATGAATTTCCCGACGCGCCACCCACTGTACGACACGGGGAATATCGCGAATGCCGATCTGGTTCTCGCGCTCGAAGTTCCGGATTTCTACCACGTGACGCATGCGCAGACGCCTCTGAACAGAATGGGCATGGAATCGAGGCCGCTCACCAAGGCCGGCGCGAAGATCATCACCATCTCCTCGCTCGATCTTCTGACGAAGAGCAACTACCAGGATATGGGCCGCTACAACGAAGTCGATCTGGCAATCGCGGCGGACGCGGAGGCAACGCTGCCTTCGTTGATTGAGGCGTGCAAACGCCTGATCACTCCGGAACGCAAGAGAGTCATCGACCAGCGCGGCGCCAGGGCCGTCGAAGCGTCGAAGCGCCTGCAGGAACGGACTCTCCAGGAAGCGGCGTGGGGTTGGGACGCCAGCCCGATCACCACAGCGCGCATGTCGGCCGAAATCTGGAACCAGATCAAGAACGAAGACTGGTCGCTGGTATCCGAAGTTGTCTTCCAAAGCTGGTGGCCGACGCGGCTCTGGGATTTCAAGAAACATTATCAATTCATCGGCGGGCACGGAGCCTATGGGATCGGCTACGGTGCGCCGGCGGCTGTGGGCGCCGCGCTTGCCAACAAGAAGTACGGCCGGTTCACGGTCAACATTCAATCCGATGGCGACCTGAACTACGCTCCGGGCGTGTTGTGGACTGCCACTCATCACCGCATTCCACTGCTGACGATCATGCACAACAATCGCAGCTACCATCAGGAACGGATGTTTGTGGCCGATATGGCCGCGCGGGCGCAACGCGATGTCTCGCGTGTGGGAATCGGCAATGACATTACCGATCCCAACATCGACTACGCAACCATGGCGAAGGCGTATGGAATGTTCAGTATCGGACCGATCGAAAACCCGGCGGACCTGGGACCTGCGCTCAAGAGAGCTATCGAAGTTGTGAAGCGCGGTGAACCGGCTCTCATCGATGTGGTTTCACAGCCTCGGTAGGCGTGGGGGACGTATGAAGAGATTTTTGTTGTTGTTCCTGATCGTTCCGGCCGTTGCTTTGGCACAAACCGCCCCTTCGGGAAATACCGAAACCGGCAAGCGTCTTTTCATGAAGCACAACTGCTACTACTGTCACGGCACTGCCGGGCAGGGTGGAAGAGATGGTGCGCGGCTGGCCGCCACAGCGCTGACCTTCCAAGGGCTCACCCGGTATGTCCGCCAGCCCACCGGCGGCATGCCGGCATTTACGGAAAAGATCCTGACCGACCAGGAATTGACGGACATTTACGCTTACCTGAAGTCGCTTCCGGCAGCGAAGGCGCCGAAGGATATTCCGCTGCTGAACCAGATCAAGTAATACGTGGGGGGGTGAAAAACACAAAGAATTAGCCGCGAATTACGCGGATTACGCGAATGGGGCGCAAAAAAAGTTCTTGATGCGCCCCATTCGCGTAATCCGCGTAATTCGCGGCTAATTCTTTGTGTTTTTCACCGACGTGCGATTTAATACTCCACCATGTTCCACCTCTTGATTACCTGGCTCGTGATCTCGATGTTGCAGGGGCAGTCCGTCGATCGGTATGTGACCGTGAACGGACTTCGCATTCACTACCTGGATTTCGGCGGGGACGGCAAGCAGCCGTTGATCATGTTGCACGGCATCGGGCGCGTCGCGCACACGTTCGATCACGTCGCAAGCCACTTCAATCAGAACTATCACGTCATGGCCGTTGACATGCGCGGGCACGGCGATTCGGATTGGGATCCGAAGGCAGCGTATCTCGTCGAGGATTACGTCAAGGACATCGAGGGTCTCGCTCAGCAGCTTCGCCTTCGAAACATCGTCATCTGGGGCAACTCCACGGGAGGGCGTGTTGCGCAGGTCTTCGCCGGACTGCACCCCGATCTCGTCGCCGCGGTCATTGCCGAAGACGTCGGACCGGAACGTCCTCGTGAAATTGCAGACGGCTTTACCAGCCGCCTCAAGCAGGAAGACGAAAAGGGCTGGGCAACCGAAGATGAGCTGTTCGCTCAGCTCAAGACCGGAAGTCCTCGTACTGCCGACGAGATCCTTCGAGCTTACGCGCACTTTGGCTCGAAGAAGCGCCCGGACGGCCGCGTCATCTGGAAACGTGATCCCGGTATTGGAAACGGCTTCGTGCCCACCGAACTCTGGCGATTTGTCCGGCAGATCAAATCGCCCATCATCTATGTGCTCGGCGGCCGCAGCACGATCGTTCCCGCCGCAACACAGGAAGAGTTGCGGAAGACGTTACCTCAGGTGCAAATCGTAACCATGCCCGGGCTTGGGCATTATCCGAGCGAGGAAAACCCGAAGGATTTCTTACCGATCGTGGACGGGTTTCTGGCCAAGACGAAACCGTAAATCCCCTGTAGCGGCGGTCTATGACCGCCGGTTTTTCCTGGAATCATGGAAATACCGGCGGTCATAGACCGCCGCTACAGTTACGTCCAACGTCCCGAAACTTTCCTGATCCGTTCGATGGCTTCCGTAATATTAGCGAGAGAATTGGCGTAGCTGAATCGCAGGTAGCCGTTGCCGTGTTCGCCGAAAGCGGCGCCATTGAGACACGCCACCCCCGCTTCGTTCAGAAGATAATCGGCGAGTTCTTTTGAAGAAATGCCTGTCCCGGAGACGTTGGGAAATGCATAAAACGCGCCCGGCGGCACCGAACATTGGAATCCGGGAATTTCGTTCAAGCCTTTCACAATGACATCGCGGCGCTTACGGAACTCGGTCACCATGGCGGTAACACAATCCTGAGGACCGCTTAGCGCGGCCATGCCGGCGCGCTGGGTGAAGCTCGCAGTGCACGAATTCGAGTTCACCATCAACTTGGTCACCGCATCAGCCATCCACAACGGCATCACGCCGTAGCCGAGGCGCCAGCCGGTCATTGAGTATGTTTTGGAAAATCCGTCGAGGATGATGGTCTTCTCCAGCATCCCGTCGAAACTGGCAATGGAAGACGGTTCGGTTTCGTACCAGATGCGGGAATAGATTTCGTCGCTCAGAACCATGATGTCGCGATCCCGAAACATGTCGGCCATTCGCGCGAGGTCTTCTTTGGGAATGACGCCACCGGTGGGATTGGCGGGCGAGACGAGGATGACCATCTTCGTCTTGTTGGAGAGCCGGTCGCGAAGCGTGTCGAGATCGAACGAAAAGCCGCGGCTCTCCACGAGTGGTATGGGGACCGGGGTTGCGCCAAGAAAGCGAATCACGGATTCATAGATGGGAAAGCCCGGGTCGGGGAAAATCACTTCGTCGCCGACCTCGAGGAGCGCGATCATGCTGAAGAACATGATCGGTTTTCCCCCGGGAACCACACAAACGTTTTCCCCGCTCACCTTCACGCCACGAGTGCGCGAGACGTAAGCGGCGATGGCTTCGCGAAATTCAGGGAATCCGGGCGTCGGGCCGTATTTAGTCCAACCCTCATCCAGAGCCTGTTTGCCGGCTTCGACGACGTGCGGAGGGGTGGGAAAATCGGGCTCGCCGATTTCCAGGTGAATCACGTTCCTGCCCTGCTTTTCGAGAGCCCTGGCCCTGGCCAGGACCTCGAAAGCAGACTCCGTCCCGATCCGGGACATTTTTTCAACAAGTTGCATCGGTTGCTACATGAGGGCAGTGGCCCGGCGCGCCCAGGGCGCATGGCCTTTTTCTTTCGAAACGGCCTCGACGTCCTTAACGTAGGTTGTCGCCTGCGTCAGGATGTGGTGAAGATCGTTGCCTATGCTGATAAACGGGAAACCTTTATCGAGGAATTCGCCCACGCGTGCCGTGCCGAACAGGAAGAGACCGAGAATGACGTTGTTTTTTCTGGCGGCCGCCTTCAGCTTCTCAGTGGCGTCGCCCAGTTCCGGCGATGTGTACATCTCCGGGAACTTGTACTTTTCGTATAGTCCCATCGACATGCAGAGATCATTCTGGCCCAGGAACAGAATATCGACGCCGGGCACGGCCGCGATCGCATCGATGTTCTTGATGCAATCCGCGGTCTCGACCTGCAGCGCCACGATCACATTTGCATTGGCAGCGCCGGCATAACCCAACAGTCCGTCCCTGTTCATGCTCCGCTGGGGAAAATAGACGGATCGGGTCCCGGCCGTTGGATAGCGGCAGCAACTTACCGCCTGACGAGCCTCCTCGGCGGTGTTGATGTAAGGTATGAGAATACCGTCAGCGCCCATATCGAGCGCCTGTTGAATGCTCGGACGGTCGGAATAACCGCCGACACGCACGAGCGACTTTGCACCACCGTTCGCGATTCCTGCAAGCATCCCCGAAAGACTCTCGTATCCCATTGGACCATGCTGCGTGTCCACCAGCAGCCAGTCATAGCCACTGTGCGCCAGCTGCTCCGCAACCGTCGGGCTGTGCGCATTGAGGAACAGGCCCAACTTCGGGCGCCCTTCTCGGAGTTGCTTCTTAAACTCCGCCCCACTAATAGCTTCACTCATTCAGTTTTCTCCTCGTTTATTGCGGGCAGGCCGCTGAGCATTTTATTAGCGTCGGGCCCACCGTCCGGATCGTTTAGGTACGCCTTCGGCCTCTTTACTACCGGCCGGTCCCCCCACGCCCAAATATTAGCGTCGGGCCCACCGTCCGGATCGTTTAGGTACGCCTTCGGCCTCTTTACTACCGGCCGGTCCCCCCACGCCCAAGCACCAGGCAGTCCCGCTCTTTTACCGGATCGGGCGTTTTTGTGCAATGGTTTAATGCAGTAATTCAGGAGAAAGCAAGGACATCCAGCACCGGCTGCGCTCTCGCGGCGTTACGCGGCAGGCGGGTTCTTCTTCGGGCCAGGATCCGGGGCTATCGGCTGGTTAATGAAAACATAGAAGACACCCTGACAGACCTCGCAGTGGTGAAGGTGCTGCCGCTCCCAGTCTTCGAGCTGAATCGTGCCGCCGGCCGCCAGAAACAGCCGGCGATTCTCAATATGGGTGGGCACAGTGATATTCATCGTCGCTACTTGCCAGAATGCAAATCGAGCACCAAGCCAAGTTTGTTATTTTTCAATGCGATAGATCTTGTCGTTCCCGAAGATGCGGTTCCAGCCGACCACTCCGTTGCTCAGCCTTTGCCACTTTACCACCCTAAAATGTAGTAATAATAAATGTACAGGGGTGAGAGGGCAGTATGCAACGTTTTGAGGTGGGAGAGCGCATACTTATTCTGCCTAAATTCGCCAAATTGTTTCCCAACAAGTCAGGTTTAGTCAAAAGCATAAGGCCGGATCCCCTGCGGCCGATGTTCAACGAATATACGATAGGGTTTCCCGACGGTTCGACTGCCAATCTCTTCGAATTCCAAATTCTGGAAGACGATCCGAAATCTCAAACCGTGTTCGCGTTCCTTGCATACGACAGTCATCAGCAGGCTACGGCGAGCCAGGGTCGTGGGCAACCCTCGGATCGAAACGTCATTCTTCAAACACAAACGCTCGACATCGATATGCGAATACACGCGGGCAAAACCCAGGTGGCCATCATGGGCCAGGTCCTCGAACGCGGTACCGCCCGGTTCTTGAAGGGCGTCGATGTAATCCTGATGAAAGAGAACGTCGTAATCAGTTCGACCATAACTGACAACGTTGGTACTTTCGCGTTTCGCGTTGCAGCTTCAGGGATCGTGAATCTCCAGATCACGGATGGCGGAAATCTTCTGCGGATCCTTGGAAGTTTCTCAATTTAGTAGCCTTCGCGCAGATCCTGCAACTTTTCCATGCCCTCCTGGTCCGCTCTGACACATCCATTGGAGATATGAGGCTGGCAGAGGTGCTGCATATCTCTACCACGGAACCAGCGTGACCGGTTCTACAGATATTCACGGAGGTTCATAAACTATTGCGAGCCTTGACGCACTTTGCTATGTTTTCCGAACCCAGGGAAGGGGTAGGACATGGAGTCCGGACACATCGATAACCGCAAGCTATACGAAGTAGTCGCTCATCAGGCGTTGCTCAGTAAGACCGAAATCGAACATTTGAAGAGCTGCGAAGAGTGCCTCGAAATGATACGCGTACTCGTGCGACAACAGATTTCCGAGGAGCAGACCTGATCTAATTCGGATCCACCTGATATTTGTAATTCAGGTTCGGCTGGTTGGGCTGCAGGTGTTGTACATCCCGATTGTTCTCGGTGCATGTATACGGCAGGATGCGGTCCGCTTGTTTGCCGCGGGTGAAATTTCGCGTCAGTGACCACGGTCTCGTGAAGAACACGGGATCGTCGAATGTAACCGTCCACTGCATCGTATCGTCATTGATCTTCCGAAAGCGTTCGGTGAGATGCAGTTTGTCGCTGTGTTCGTGCCCCGCGGTATCCAGCCAGCTTCGCTCGTTGATTCCGACCGTGTCCACAACCAGAGTGTCTCCTTCCCAGCGGCCGATCGAGTGCCCCATGAACTGGGGGTAATCCATGATGTCGGCCGGATGACCGCGGCCATCCATGTAGACCACGCGCCAGATGGTCTGATATTCGAACAGGAACGCGACTGCGTCTTTCTGCTGAACGGCGAGAAATGGGAACGGAGCCGTGAATGCGCGCGACGGGCCCGGCGGCAGGCAAAGCCCGGTCGGATCTTTGGACGTATCGACGGTTCTCCACTTCTCCGCCCCGTACGCGGTAAATGGAGGCTGTTTCGGGGTCTGGTTCGAACCCAGGGCTGTAGCCAGATTGGGCGTGTAGACGTTGTTCCAGAAACCGCTCAGATCAGCCTGTGCGCCGGCAGGTGTCGGCAACAGCGAAATCACTGCCAGCACAATCGCTACAGACCCGGCCATTTTCATCTTCAGCCTCCAGAATGTAGTCGCGGGCTTTAGCCTGCGTTAGCCCGCTTTAGCCCGCGTTTCACGCAAAGTTTACACCAAAAACGCGGGCTAAAGCCCGCGACTACACGCCGGAACGGGGATAAGGAAATCCGGGAGGTTTCTGCAGATCTCCGCGAACGTGTTTACGGATGGCGGCGTCGCACGCCGCAAATCCCCAATTGATGAGCCGCTCCTGCAGCGTGTCGTCCAGCTTCTTGAGGCGCGTCGGTGTGTTTGCCAATACCAGTGTCCGGTCATGCGGGCAATCGAGCGCATCGGGCAGTTGATAATTCTTGATATCGGTGCGAATACCCCAATAGGAGCCTTTGCGGAGGCCCATCTGGTAGGAAGCGATCACCTGCCGCTTGCGCAAGCTCACCACTTGATCGTCGAACAAGGTGAGGACCCGGTAGACATGCTGGAGCCAGTCACGCTTTGGCTTGGGTTCGTCATCGGCCACACCGCTGCCGTCACCCACCAGAATCGTCTCGTAACTCTTCCAGGCGGTTTCCAGACCGAGGTTGTCATACACGCCACCGTCAGACAGAACTGCCTTGGACGTGTAGGGCTCAATCTGAAGATCACCCCTGGTAGCCGGGTCGAAGTTCGCCGGGTTCAGCGTCAGTTGAACCGGCGAGAGAAACGGCGGAAAAGCAGACGAGGCGCCGACAGCAACGGCAAGCTCCAGTTTGGGGTTCCGAATCAGTCCGACGCGATAATCCCCCATGTACGGCTTGCTGAAACGCCAGAGCACTTTGGTCTGCACATTTGTCGCGTTGATTACAAATCTCGGGCCTTCCGTATCGGAGGGCAAATCCTGCAAGGTCGCCTTGCCGAACAATGATTCCCGATACGCCGCCGTGATTTCATCAGGGATGCTCCTGAAAGGAATAAAGATACCTTTAAGGATACACCCCGCATCGATGGTGGTGCCGGCGAGCCTTCGCACAGGCTCCACGAGGAGTTTGTCCAGATTGCCTGCATTGCTGTTGGTATCAAAATCGAGCTTCTTCCAAATGAGCCCCAGCATGGCCGCAGCGATCGAGCCGCCGGAGACACTCGAGACGCGCACAACCGTTCTCAGCAGCCCCATCTGGTTCAAACGCATGAGCGCGCCGACATGAAACAGCATGGCTCGATAGCCGCCGCCGGACAGGCACAGAGCCATGCCCGGCTTCGGCTTCGCCGGTTGATCGCCTTCGATGAAACGCACCGGTTGGACGTTTTCTGTTACATCTGCTTTCCCGTTTGCCACATCTTCCGTCCTCTTATTGCAAAGGTTATTGACGGGGACTCTGCCTGCCGTGCAAGCTGGAGATGACGGATTCTGGATCGTTTGAGCCGTCGATTATTGCTCGCGTCAAAACAGGAAATTTCGCTCGCAGCCAAGGAGCCTGAATGGCCAAGAACTCAAAGCCTACATCGCAAAAACGCGCACGAGAAAAAGCCCGGATGGACCGTCAAAAGGAAAAGGAGCAACGTCGAGCCGAAGCTCGTGAGCGGAGGGCGACAACGCCGCCCCGATCGGGCGAGGAAGATCCCGATCTCGCCGGCATCCGGCCAGGACCGCAGCCGCGACCGGAGTGGCTTGAGGAGGAGTCTTCTGATGATAAAGAAGAAAAAGAGCCTCAGTAACGGCCGTAGCCGCCTCGACCGCCCTGGCCTCGGCCTCCGCCGCCGCCAGAGCCGCGAGGACCGCGGTCTCGCTTTTCCATGGGACGCGCTTCGTTGACTGTCAGCGCGCGTCCGTTAATTTCCTTCCCGTTTAATTGCGCGATTGCCTTCTCGGCGGCTTCGTCGTCGCTCATCTGCACAAAGCCGAATCCCTTGGAGCGGCCGGTGTCGCGGTCAGTGATGATCTGAACCGATTCGACAGCTCCAATCTGCGTGAACATGTCACTGAGATCGGCTTCTGTCATCTGGTACGAGAGGTTTCCAACGTAGATTTTTTTCGCCATGTAGTCACCTGTGTTCTTCAGCCCTGTCTGACGTGCCGCCTGCCGCGGGAACGTAACATTTAAGAGTGTAATCCATGACCATCCGGTCGGCATTAAATCGCCATCCAAGAGTCCGGATAGTTCGCTTCATTCGCCTGATCCAACCACGAGGCAAACCATCATGGTCGCGCTGATAATACAATGGAATCACTTCTTCGATCAGGACGCGGTACAGGTCCTCACCATCGCGAGTATCGTGAATACTCATATTGGAATGAGTCCTGCCGTTTCCTATCGCGAAGCCGTTCAACCCATCATACGCCTCCGCCCACCAGCCATCGAGAACGGAAAGGTTGAGACCGCCGTTCAAGACTACTTTCTCGCCGCTGGTTCCGGACGCCTCCTGCGGCCTCCTTGGGTTATTCAACCAGGCATCGACGCCTTGAACCAGATGACGCCCGACGTTGATATCATAGTCTTCAACGAAAACGAATTTGTCTGCAAAATGCCGATGGTGCATCAATTCTGCGATCTGCTGGAGCACCCGTTTTCCCGGCTCGTCGTGCGGATGTGCTTTGCCGGCGAAAACAAACTGCACCGGCCGTTTCGGATCGTTCACCATCGACGCCAGCTTTTCGATATCCGCCAGGATGAGATTCGCCCGCTTGTACGTCGCAAACCGGCGCGCAAATCCAATGGTCAGGGCGTCCGGACTCAGCACCCGGCGAACCCTTTCCGGTGAATCGCCGCGGCGTTTGCCTTGTTCGATAACCCGGGTCCGCACGAATTCGAGCAATTGCGATTTCAAACTGAGATGCGTTTCCCATAGTTCGGCATCGTCAACACGTTCAATGCCTTCCCAAGTGCGCGGATCGCCGCTGTGCTCGTGCCAGCCGGCTCCGAAGTGACGGTCGTATAGACGAAACATCTGCGGCGCCAGCCAGGTGGGAACGTGCACTCCGTTCGTAATGTGCGAGATCGGGACCGCGTCTTCCGATTTGCCGGGATATAGCCCCGTCCACATGGCCCGGGACACCTCTCCATGCAGGGCCGAAACGGCGTTGGCGCGGCGCGAGAGCTTCAGGCACAGCGCGGTCATGCAGAATTCTTCCCACGGGTTGGCGGGATTTTCGCGCCCCAGGTCCATGAGCTTTTCAGTAGACAGGCCCAGCAATTCACAGAGAGGTCCGAGATGCTCCTCGATCAGTCCGGCGTGAAACCGGTCGTGACCGGCGGGCACCGGAGTGTGAGTGGTGAAGACGACTTCACGTGAAACGCGCCGCGCGGCCTCATCGAAGCCCAGGCCCTCCTCCTGCATTCGGTTTCGAATAGCCTCGAGCGCCGCAAATCCGCTGTGCCCCTCGTTCAGATGAAGAACGCCCGGGGTAATGCCCATCGCTCTCAGCGCGCGGAAGCCACCGACGCCGAGCAGCAACTCCTGGCGGACCCGGATGCGTCTGTCGCCGCCATACAGGCGCGAGGTCAGCTCGCGATCTTCAGGGGCGTTTCCCGGGACACTCGAGTCGAGGAGAAGCAGATCGCAGCGTCCGACTTTCATGCGCCAGACCCTTGCCCGGATCGGGCCGCTTTGGGTTTCGACTTCCACCATCACCGGTTCGCCGTTGGCGCCTATCGCGGGTTCCATGGCCAGTTCGTTAACATCCGTAGCCAGGTACTCTTCCTGCTGCCAGCCGTTTTGATCGAGCCGCTGCCGGAAATATCCCTGCCCATAAAACAGTCCAATACCGATGAGTGGAATTCCAAGATCCGAGGCGCTCTTGATGTGATCGCCGGCGAGAACACCGAGTCCACCCGAATAGATCGGAACGGATTCATGCAGACCGAATTCAGCGGAGAAGTAAGCCACCGGCCGCGGCCGCAAAACTCCGGCATGGACTGCGCCCCAGGTACGATCGGTTTCCAGGTATTCGCGCTGCCGGCGGTACGCGTAATTGATCCGGCTGTGCAGTCCGCGCTCCTGAGCGCGGCGCTCGATGCCGTCGAGGGGAATCTCGCCGAGCAGCGTTATCGGATTGTAGTTGAGCTGTCTCCAGCGGACCGGATCAAGATCCCGGAAGAGGCTTGTCGATTCATAATCCCAGCTCCACCACAAATTGCGTGCAAGCGACCACAGCCGTTCCTGCGTTGGAGCAATGAAGCGATCCATCGTGCGTGCTTCGCTCACCACGGGGGCGACCTCGGCGGCCACTTCCACGAGCATTCGAACCTCTTCCTCGCGAAACACGCGGGCCTCCTTGGTCTGGACAACGAGGACGCCCTGAAGAACGCCACGATCGATGAGCGGCACGCCAAGGAACGACTCGTACGCCTCCTCGCCGGCTTCCTTGAAATACTTGAAGCGGGGATGGTTTTTCACCTTTTCGGTGGCCACCGGGCGCACCTCCTCGGCAACCAGACCGGCGAGACCTTCGTGCAGCGGCATCCGAAGATTGCCGATGCACTGCGGCCGAAGTCCAAGGGTGGCGGCCAGCACGAGGTTGGCTCGATCGGGTTCCAGCAGGTAGGCCGAGCAAACATCGGCATTGAACCGGTTCGCAATCGACGCAACCACGTTCATCAGGGTTTCATCTGCGCGTGTACTCATGTTCCAAATTTCCCTGTAGCGGCGCTCTATGAGCGCCGTCCGGCGGTCACAGACCGCCGCTACAGTGTCGTGTCCGCCGTCGGAAGCACGTTCATGAAAACCCGGTCGATCCATTCGGCTGGAAGCTCGCGGACGGAATTACGCAACCGTTCCTGCCACCAGTCGGAGATCGGGGCCAGATCATTTTTGCGATAGCGATGTTCAGTGATCTGAAATGAATCTTTCGCATAGACGGCGACATCTATTGGATAGTCCACGTCAGCGGCGCTGATACGAGTCGAATCGAAAGCAAGACATCCTACCTTGAGCGCAAATCGCAGGCTGTCGTCATATTGAAGGGTGCGATCCAGGACAGGCTTTCCGTAGGCCGGCGAGCCGATGATCTGGTACGGCGTGCCCTTGCCGACCTCCACCCAGTTTCCTTCGGGATATATCAGGTAGAGCATGTGTTCCCGGTCCTGCATCATCTGTCCACCGACAATGACGTTGACTTCGAAATCAAAGCCGCCTCCCTTCAGCGATTCCTTGTCCTCTTTCGAAACCTGCCGAATCTGACTCGCGAACATGTTGACGACCTTGAACAGGCGATCGACCGGCTCGGTTCGATTGCGCATGGCCTCGTCGAAATACGTCAGCGCCTTGTCTCGAACGGATCGCAATCCCGAAGTCATGATGAAGAACGCGCCCTGGTCCAGATGAAAAAGGCTCAATTTCTTTGCGGTGATGATTTCATTTCCCGATGTAAGGCGCGAATCGGCAAGCCCGATAATGCCTTCGTGGACGATTATTCCGAGACAAAAAGTCATGAATCGCCCCCTGCGCGATACTGCGGCACAATCGGGATGGGCTGCAAGGCAAAAAACTCGCTGTGTACAGCCTGGCCCGCTCGATTGAACCGGTCCTGCAGATCGTCCAGAAACTCGTGCAATCCTTCTGAAATGATGTCGCGCACCTGGATGTAGTTGAGGTCCGCAACGATGCGCCCCAACTGCTGCTCGGCCCGATTTCTGAACGTGCCTCTCGGCGTGCCGGAAATCGCCCGAAGCGACTCCTCGGCGGAAATCGCGCAGTAGTGAATGGCTCGCGGAAATTCCCTGTCCAGAACCAGGAACTCCACGATCCTGTCGGGTGAGATCTCCTGGAATCGTTTTCTGTACATTTCGAAAGCGCTGGTGGAACGCAGAACCGCAGACCACATGATGTCATCGTATGGACTTCCGACGGCATCTACGGACGGCAGCAGGAGAAAGTATTTCGCATCCAGTATCCGCGAGGTTTTGTCTGCCCTTTCGATCATGCTGCCGAGACGGCAGAAGTGCCAGCCTTCGTTGTGAGACATCGTCGCGTCCGTGATCCCCAGAAACAGATGGCTGGCATTCATGACGTCGGTAAACAGATCCTGGTTCGGCTCGATCCCGTTCGCGGACGCCCGGGCGGCGCTTTGCACGGACAGATAGAAGCGGTTGATCTGTTCCCACATTTCGAGTGTCATGTATTGCCGCGCCATGCGCGCGTTCTCGCGAGCCGCTGCAACCGCGGAGAGAACCGAGTTGGGATTGCGAGTATCGAACATCAGGAATCGAATGACTTCACGTCTCGACGCGACCTTGTAGTTCTCGGCGAAAAGCACGTCGTCGCCTGTCGTGCTGATGAGCGGAGCCCACTGCTCGACATAACCGGCCGGAAGATCCAGGCTGAGGAGGTTATTCACATCAATGAACCGTGTGACGTTCTCGGCACGCTCCACATAGCGGCTCATCCAGTAAAGAGAATCTGCAACACGGCTTAACATCAACGTTCTTCCACGTAATCGCGCAAAGAGATCGTGAAATTGGACGAATCCTGCATCTCAAATCCGAAATCCCGAAATATCGAATTGGACCTGGCACTTGAGACAGTCCAATTTGCCATTTCGGATTTCGGATTTGAGGTGCAGGATTTGTCCAATTTCAATTTGCCCTGCCTTCGTGCGCGATTCTCAAGTGCCCTGACCTTCGGCCAGGACCCACGTGTCCTTGCTGCCGCCTCCCTGGGACGAGTTGACCACCAGAGATCCCTTCCTCAAGGCTACACGCGTCAGGCCCCCCGGGAGTACGAAGATTTCCTTTCCATACAGGATGTACGGTCGAAGATCGACGTGACGGCCTTCGAAATGATCTTCCACGATCACCGGCACGCGCGAGAGCGCAAGAGTCGGCTGCGCAATGTAGTTTCGCGGATCGGCACTTATCGCAATCTTGAATCTTTCGCGCTGGTCGGCCGTGGAATGCGGACCCACCAGCATCCCATAGCCTCCGGATTCATTGGCGGCCTTCACAACAAACCGTTCGAGGTTATCGAGAACATGCTGCCGCTGGCTTTCCTCCCAGCAAACGTAAGTCGGGACGTTTGGAAGAATGGAATCCTCACCCAGATAGTACTTGATGATTTTGGGAACGTAGGCGTACACGACCTTGTCGTCCGCAATTCCCGTTCCCGGAGCGTTCGCCAGGGAGACGCGCCCGGAATGGCAGACATCCATGATACCGGGGACACCGAGCAGAGAGTCCGAACGGAACGTCGTTGGATCGAGAAAATCGTCGTCGATCCTGCGATAGATGACATCGACGCGCTCGAAGCCTTTCGTCGTCCGCATCATGAGGTACCCGTTCATGACCGCAAGGTCGCGCCCTTCGACCAGCTCCACCCCCATGAACTTGGCGAGGAACGAATGCTCGAAATAGGCGGAGTTGTAACTTCCCGGCGTCAGCAGAGCGACGGTTGGCGGCGAACCCCCTTCGGGCGCGATGTTCTGCAACGTTCGCAACAAATGACTCGGATAATCCACGACCGGACGGACGCGATTCTCCTCGAAGATCTGAGGGAAAGTCCGCTTCATGATCTCGCGGTTCTGCAAGACGTACGACACGCCGGAAGGACACCGCAGGTTGTCTTCAAGAACGTAGTATTGTCCGTCGCGATCGCGCACCAGGTCCGTGCCCGTGATGTGACACCAGACGCCGCGAGGCGGTTTCAATCCGATACAGGCTTTTCGGAACGATTTCGCCGACAGAATCACCTCGGCCGGAATGACGCCGTCCTTCAGGATCTTCTGCTCATGGTAGATATCGTCGATGAAAAGGTTGAGCGCGTGAACCCGCTGCCGGAGACCGCGCTCGATCGTGCTCCATTCGTCCGCCGCAACGATTCTCGGAATAATGTCGAAGGGAAAGATGCGCTCCGTGCCGGCCTCATCACCATAGACGTTGAAGGTGATCCCCATTCGAAAGAGGGCCTGTTCCGCAGCTTGCTGATAACGCTTCAGCTCTCCATCATCAAGCGAGGCGATGCGCTGGAACAGCGAGCGCGCCGAACGGCGTGGCGCACCGTCCGCGTCGAACATCTCGTCGTAGAAACCGTCGAGTTCGTATCCGTCGAAGAGCATAAAAAAGCGCCCCGGGCCAAAAAGCCCTCGGGACGCCATTGTCCGCGCTACTTCAAGGTAACGCTCCAGGTAATCTTGATCGTACGCGGGAATTAGAAATCGAAACCGGGTGTCTCGTCAAGGGACGAGTCGACACGTGGTGTTGGCCGGCCATAAACTGTTTGGAATTGAGGCTTTGGATGGGAACGGAAAACTAGCCGCGAATTACGCGGATTACGCGAATGGACGCATCAAGGATTCTTGATGCGTCCATTCGCGTAATCCGCGTAATTCGCGGCTAGTTTTCCGTTCCCATCCAAAGCCTCGAGCCTATATCGGCGTGGCCACGAACCACTGATTCCCAAAGGGATCCTCGACGCCCGCATTTCGATCGCCGTAGGGCTGATTGGCCGGCGATTGTATCGATTTGGCCCCTGCCTGCATCGCACGGTTGTACGAGGCATCACAATCCGGAACATAGACGTAGAACATTGCCGGCAACGGCTGCCACCATCCGTGCGCTTCACTTGTAGCCACGACAGAATCACCAATCCGGATCTTGGCATGAAGAACCTGACCCTCAGGAGAGTCATATCGCGCGAGTTCCTCCGCGCCGAACGCCTGTTTCAGGAAGTCGATCAGTTTGTGCGAGCCCACGGGATGCAGATACGGCGTCACGGTGTGAAGATGTTCGGGAACATAATGAGCCCCGAGGTGCGTGGAGATATACCACTCGTTTCCGGCAGCGTCTTTCACACATCCGAACCGATCGCCGTGATCCTCTATCATGTCCGTCAGAGAAACGGCGCCGGCATCGAGGGCGCGGCGGTAAGCCTCATCCGCATCCTGAACATAAACTTGAAGGGCGGTCGGCCTGGAAATCCCTTTGTATGCGGGGCCGCCACCGATCATCAACATGGAATCCCCGAGGCGCACCTCCGCGTGGAATGTGCCCGGAGACATGCTCGCGCGTGTTGTCTCCTGAGCGCCGAAAGTGCGCTTCATGAACTCGATCAGCTCCTCCGCCAGCGGGGAAGTGATATAAGGAGTGACTGTACGAAAACCTTCACGGAATTGAATTGCCTTCATGGTCATGGATGCGTTCCTTTCCAAATCAGCTCTCAGACGAGCCTTGAAATCGGGGTTGGGAATGTCTCGCAGGTCTCGGGCAAGGGCAAGCAGATCCTCGAGGGAAGGATCGATGGATGAGGGCCGAGCGTCCGGATCTGCAAGAATCCCGCTGATCGCCTGTTCCAGTTGATCAATTAAAGGCTGCTTACTCATTGGCCACCACCTGCACGCGCTCGCAGACTCTCCAACGCCCGGTACTGAAGCTGCTTGATCGCGCCCTCGGACCTGCCGAATTCCAGCGCAATATCGCGAATACTCCTTTGCTCGACGAAACGTTTGATGATGACGGAGCGCTGATCGACGGGAAGACTATCAACCAGTTGAAACAACGTGGCTCGGCGTTCGATGTCGGGCCAGGCCGCCTGATCGAGGTCGTCGGAAACGGGGTTCGGGCTCTCCCTCGAGAGTTGCTTCCAGCGATCCGCTATCGCGTTCGCCGCGATCCGGTACAGCCAGACCGCGAACGGCACTCCCCGCCATTCGAATCTCGAAAGATTGGCCAGGGCGTGCTGAAAGACCTCTGCCGTCAGGTCTTCGGCCTCATGCCGGTCGCGCACACGCCGGACGACGAAGGCGTAAACACGCTCGAAGTTGTTCTCGTAGAGGGCGGCAAATCGACTCGGGTCTTTCTGCGCGGCCTCAATCAGCAGACGCTCCTGCTCCATCACTCATATAAACTCCCGGTACGGCAAAAAGTCACGACAAGTAGCCACAAAAAGCAAAGAATCAGCCGCGGATTTCACGGATTACGCGGATGGCGCGCGTCAACGGCGTTTGATTGCGCGCCATCCGCGTAATCCGTGAAATCCGCGGCTGATTCTTTGCTTGTCGGTTTGATGGTGATTTTCGACCGCCTGTCGGAAAATAATGCGGTTCGTCACCTCTTGTTTGGTAAGACCGCTCAAGGGTCGTAGCCTTTAACTACGGAAGGATTATGGCGCGTCGGACAAAAACCTGGTGCATGGCAGCAGCTGCTCTTGTCATAGTGGCGCCGCAATTCGTCTTGCGGGATACCGAGGGCACTGTGCACAGTCCCGATGAATGGTCCAGGGCGCAAGCTATCGTGATTTTCTTCACCACCATCGACTGCCCGCTCAGCAACAGCTATGTTCCGGAGATGAACCGGATCCGGCAGACTTACTCGGACCGAGGCGTTGCGTTCTATGCAGTGCAGACGGACACGACCATTGCCGAGGCCGAAGTTCGCCGCCATGCCAGGGATTTCGCTTTCTCGTTCCCGGTCCTGATCGATCCGCGACAATCCCTCGTGCAGCTTGCCGGAGCGACGGCAACGCCGGAAGTGGCGGTGCTTTCGAAGTCGGGAAGGGTCCTGTACCTCGGCCGTATCGACAACCGCATCGAAGACTTTGACAAGCGCCGGTCCGTAGTAACCGAATCCGATCTCCGGAATGCGCTCGACGCCGTGCTCGCCGGCAGGCCCGTACCGCACGCAAGAACGCCAGTTGTCGGCTGCGGAATCAACTTTCTGACCCAGGAGAAGAAGCCATGAAGCGGATTATTGCCTCTGCCGCATGCGCGCTGATATTCGCCGGCATCTGTACGGCAGCAACGCCGACATTCAATAAAGACATTGCACCGATTCTTTATCAGAATTGCGCCACCTGTCATCGCCCCGGCGAAGTCGCGCCTTTCCCGCTGCTGACTTACCAGGACGCGGCAAAGAGAGCCAAACTGATTTCCACGGTCACCGGGAAGCGATATATGCCTCCATGGAAGGCCGAGCCGGGATACGGATCATTCGCCAACGAACGCCGCCTCACCGATGCACAGATCGAAGTCATCAAGTCGTGGGCTGAGGCAGGCGCCCCTGAAGGCGACCCCAACGAGAAACCGGTGCAGCCCGTTTTTACAGAAGGCTGGCTGGGCGGAGAACCAGACCAGGTTGTGAAGATGCCGGTGAAGTACTCGGTGCCGGCCGACGGTCCGGATCAATTCCAATGCTTTGTCCTCCCTCTGAATCTCGACAAGGATGTCTACGTAAGCCTTCTGGAGTTCAGGCCGGATAACCGCCGTGTGGTACATCACGCTCTGGTTTTTCTCGATCCGAACGGCGCAGGACGCAAACTCGCATCTGCAGATGGGATGTATCCGTGTTTCGGCGGACCCAGAATCCCGGTCGCCACACTCACGGGAGGATGGGCGCCCGGCGCTGTTCCCGGTGCCAGGAGCCAGGAGTACGCGCGTCCGATTCCGAAAGGAGCGGATCTGGTCCTCCAGATCCATTACCATCCTTCGGGAAAACCGGAGGAGGATCAGTCTTCCCTGGGTTTGAGTTTTTCCGGCCCTCCAAGCAGGGGGCGAACTGCTGCGATCATGTTCAATACGCGAATCAATATCCCTCCGGGTGACCCGCATTACGTCGTGAAAAGTTCCCTGGTGTTGCCCCGAGACGTCGAACTGGGCGGCATTACGCCGCATGCCCACTATCTTTGCAAGGAAATGAAGATTGCCGCGTACTTGCCGGATGGCTCCGTAGAGCCGCTCATTTGGATCAAGGACTGGGATTTCAACTGGCAGGGAGGCTACCAGTACAAGAAGCCGCTCGCACTTCCGAAGGGAACCCGGGTAGAGATGGAGTACACCTACGACAACTCCGAGAACAATCCCCGCAATCCCGCTCATCCTCCGGTGCGCGTGAGATGGGGCGAGCAAACCAAAGACGAGATGGCTGTGGCGTTTCTCGCCGTCGTCCTGCCATCGCCAGATGACGTGCAGAGCTTTCAACAACAACTCTCGGCGCAATACCTGGAGACTATATTCAGCGGAGAAGTGACGCTGGAAGATCTGCCGCCGGAGATGACGCCGCAACAAAGGCAGACGGTGACCATGATTTTCAATCTATTCGACAAGAACAAAGATGGGAAACTGGACAGAGAGGAAGTCGCGGCTCTTCTCGAATTTGTGCGAAACAGGCGGTAGCTTGAACTGTAGCGGCGCTCTATGAGCGCCGGTCTTCGGCGGTCATAGACCGCCGCTACAGCGGGAGTTACGCAATGCGGATTGTCCTGATACTTTTCCTGCTGGCTCCAACTGCCTCCGCGCAGTCTGTACCGGAAGTCCGCACGGCCGTCACCCGTGCATTGCCCATCCTCGAGCGGTCTGCCGCGGAATTTGTTGCGAAGCGCGCGTGCTTTTCCTGTCACCATAATGCCCTTGCTATTCTGACGCTTCAGCTCGCGCGTGACCGCGGATTTGCTATTCCACGATTGATTTCGGTGACGCCGAGGCCTTAAAGGCGCTGCTCAAGGCCGGCGCCGACCGGACGATCCGCAATTTCGATGGGACCGCACTCGATCAGGCGCGGCGCTACAAGCACTCCCATCTGGAAGCCTCCCTTCGTTAGGCGCCGGCTTTGTGCTTACAACATGTACTGAATATTCGCAGCGTGAGTTGGATACGAAAAGATCATTTTCTTCAACTCAGGTACGCGAATGCCCGACCGGATCGCCAGGGCGAAGAAATTGATGATTTCCTCCGCGTTGTGCCCGAGCAGGTGCGCGCCGAGCACACGCTCTGTGTCTTCTTCGATCAGAACTTTGAAGCCCGAACGACGCTCACCGATCCGCCTCGACGCATACCAGTCCTGCGTTTGCTCGAAATGTTTGCGAAAGCGTAATTCACGCGCCCTTTTATCGTTCTCCAGAAGCCCTACAGATGCTATCGGCGGAATCGTGAACGCGACTGTGGGCACAGCGCCCGCATCGCCTGTCCGGTGATTTCCATGAAGCAGGTTGTCTGCAACGACCTCGCCCTCGAAACCGGCCACGGGCGTTAGCGAAGGATTGCCGCTCGCAGCAGCGTCGCCGGCAGCGTATACAGACGGATTCGAAGTACTCTGGAGGTACTCGTTCACTGTGACGCCGCGCTCTTCAAATGCGACGCCTGCGGTTTCCAGGCTCAAATCATCGATCTCTGGAACCCGGCCGGCGCCATGCACGATCAAGTCCGCCTCAAACGTGCGTTTCTGGCCGTTCTCGACAGCTTGCAGTCGAACGGATCCGTCAACCCGGTCAATCGCCTCCGCCCGCGCGTTCAGCACGATGCGCATGCCCGCATCTTTCATGTCGTCCACGAGCATACTTACCAGATCAGGGTCGAAGCCGGTCAAAGCCCGCGGACCTCGATGAACAATCGTTATTTCGGCGCCGGCGGCCGAAGCGACATGCGCAAACTCAAACGAGATGTAGCCACCGCCGATGAACACGACCCGCTTTGGAAGGCTCTCCAACTCCAGAAAGAGATCGCTGGTAATCGCGAGAGCCGCGCCGGGAATACCGAGCGGCGCCGGTTTCTTGCCGGTAGCGATGACAAAATATCTCGCTTCAAGAGTGTCGTCCCCCACCGTCAGGCGGTTGTGGCTGACGAACCGCGCCACTCCCTTGAACATGGCAATTCCGGATTTCTGAAATTGGGTTTCTTTCTGCCGGGGATAAGGCTCAGTGAAGGTTTTCTTGTAGGCCATCAGCTCGGGCCACTCGATATGCAGGTCGCCCGTGGCTATCCCTTTCCCCTTCATGCGCCGCGCCCATTTCACAACGTCCGCAGCGCCGACCAGCACTTTCTTGGGATCACATCCTCGCAAGGCGCACGTTCCACCAAACGGCCGCTTATCGACAATCGCGACGCTCCATTCCGCGGCACGGCATCGCGAAGCCGCGGTCGAAGCGGCCGATCCGGTGCCAATGACAACCATATCAAACTTGTGTTCCATAAGCCGCTTCTTCAGCCGCGGAGCGGCGAAAGAGTGTAGCCACGGGCGTCAGCCCGTGGATGGAATAGTGTCGAAGTCCAGCCCCGTAGGGGCGCAAGATTCCTCGAATCCATTCGAATCTTTCGCCCCTCTGGGGCTGGGATCCAGGGTTACTGTTTACCCCGGGCTTGCGCCCGGGGCTACATTCTTACGCCGCTTCGCGGCTGGAACGCGCAAATTGTAATTCATTCACACCTTCTGGCGCCCGGGGCCTACACTCTGTCGCCGCTCCGCGCCTGGGACAACTACTAAAAGGGTTGGAACCGCGGAATCATGTGATGGTGAACATCAATGCGTCCGGCTCTCCCACGGGTTCCCTGGGCCATCACACCGGCCGGTACCATCGCAGTCGCGGCGGCTGCCGCCACGGTTTTGATAAATTCTCGTCGATTCTTCATCATGGCTTCCTCTCTGGGCTTTCGGGGGTAATTCGGGGAGTGAACGCGGGCTTTAGCCCGCGACTGGAGATTGGCCATTTTTTCGGAGGTTGTGAGCAATGGTGTCCGTATTGGCGTCTCCAATTTTTGCACTTCGTTGTGCGAGCGGTCATGCACACGAAACGTGACTCTGAATTCCCCTCCTAGATTAGGAGGGGTGGCTGCGCCATCAATAAATGCGGCGAAGCCTCCTTAGCCGGCGCAGACGG